>VMHT01164483.1_pt1 | contig 54361 bp, 77 predicted proteins | sample 4693611 | NCBI WGS metagenome assembly VMHT01 (sample SAMN12280063, study PRJNA550983) | marine metagenome | isolation source: seawater sampled from same location over 5 years 0.02-0.2 micron viral filtrate | place: USA: collected off the coast of southern California halfway between the port... ... | reverse complement strand
TGCAACAATATCCAGATGGCTAAGAAGATCTCACTCAACTCTGCTTATGGTGCTATCGGTAATCAGTATTTTAGGTACTATAAACTGGCCAATGCGGAGGCGATTACGCTTTCTGGTCAAGTCTCTATCCGTTGGATTGAGAATAAGATGAATCAAAAGATCAATAAGATCTTAAAAACAAATGATGTTGATTATGTTATTGCTTCTGATACCGATTCCATTTATCTTAATCTGGGTCCTTTGGTTGACAGTGTATACAAGGGAAGAGAGAAAACTACTGAAAGCGTTGTCACGTTCCTTAATAAGGTGTGTGAGATGGAACTTGAAAAGTATATTGACCGTTGTTACCAAGAACTCGCGGATTACGTAAACGCTTACGATCAGAAGATGTTTATGAAGCGTGAGAATATTGCTGAACGTGGTATCTGGACTGCGAAGAAGCGTTATATTCTTAATGTTTGGGATAGTGAAGGTGTTCGTTATGAAGAACCTAAACTCAAAATGATGGGTATTGAAGCAGTCAAATCTTCTACTCCCGCACCTTGTCGCAAAATGATTAAGGATGGTCTTAAGTTGATGATGAATGGCACTGAAGAAGATGTTATTGACTTCATTGACAAGTGCCGTAAAGAGTTCAAATCTCTTCCTCCAGAAGAGATTGCTTTCCCCAGATCAGTGTCAGATGTGGTAAAATATCGTTCTTACGCAGACATCTATGTAAAAGGAACTCCAATTCATTGCCGTGGTGCATTACTTTTTAATCATTATATTAAGGAGAACAAACTGACTAATAAATATTCACTCATCAATAATGGGGAGAAAATCAAATTCCTCTATTTGAAGAAACCTAATATCATTCGGGAGAATGTTATATCATTCATCCAGGATTTTCCGCGAGAACTTAATCTTGACAAATACATCGACTATGATCTACAATTTGAAAAGAGTTTTGTCGAACCACTCAAAGCAATTCTAGATGCGATTGGATGGAATGTAGAAAAAACTGTAAATCTAGAACTATTTTTTGGATGATGAATCTTCCTATTAACGATAAAGAACTCGAAACAATTATTAGTGCTCTCCGCCTTGGTGGTGATACTGCACTCTACCAAAAACTTTGGTCCTATAAAATGAACTACCACAAAGAGAAGGTTAAGTGATGGATTTTTTAACTGAAATTGTAAAAGAAATTGGTGATGACTACACAAAACTCGCATCCGATATTGATGACACTGAAAGGTATGTTGATACGGGTTCGTACATTTTTAACGCACTTGTTTCAGGGTCTATATTTGGTGGCGTATCTGGGAATAAGATTACTGCCATTGCTGGGGAGTCTAGTACTGGAAAAACTTTTTTCTCTCTTGCTGTCGTCAAGAACTTCCTTGATTCTAACCCTGATGGTTATTGTCTATATTTTGACACTGAAGCCGCTGTTAACAAGTCTCTTCTCGCAAGTCGTGGGTTAGATCTTAATCGTGTAGTTGTTGTTAATGTTGTAACTGTTGAAGAGTTTCGTAGTAAGGCACTTAAGGCAGTAGATCTTTATATGAAAAAGTCCGCAGAGGACCGCAAACCATGCATGTTTGTGCTAGACTCATTGGGGATGTTATCCACTGAGAAAGAGATCACTGATACGCTCAACGATAAGCTAGTTCGGGATATGACAAAATCCCAACTTATTAAAGGAGCTTTCAGAATGCTTACACTCAAGTTGGGTCAAGCAAACATTCCTATGATCGTTACCAACCATACTTATGATGTCATCGGTGCTTACGTTCCAACTAAAGAAATGGGAGGAGGTTCTGGACTCAAGTACGCTGCTTCTACAATTATCCATCTTAGCAAAAAGAAGGAGAAGGATGGAACGGAAATCGTTGGAAATCTTATCAAGGCAAAGACTGCTAAGTCGCGTTTAAGCAAGGAGAATCAAGATGTTACGGTGCGTCTTTATTACGATGAGCGTGGTCTTGATCGATATTTTGGTCTTCTTGAACTTGGTGAGATTGGCGGATTATGGAAAAACGTTGCTGGTAGATATGAGATAGATGGGAAGAAGGTATACGCGAAAGCAATCCTGAAAGATCCCGATACTTACTTCACCCCTGAAGTGATGGAAAAATTAGACGTAATTGCACAACAGACCTATTCTTATGGAGCGAATTGAGACAACTATTCTGCGAAATCTTGTTTTCAATGAAGAGTATTCTCGTAAAGTAATTCCTTTCATTCAACCTGATTATTTTGAACAGAGAACTGAAAAGATTATCTTTCAGGAGATTACTCAGTTCATTGTGAAGTATGGTGCTGCTATCACAACAGAAGCACTTGCTATTGAACTAGAAACCCGTACTGACCTATCTGAAACTGAGGTCAAAGAATCCCGTGAGATTACTTCTAGTCTCACAGATGCTCCCGTAGAGCACAATTGGTTATTGGATACCACTGAGAAGTGGTGTCGTGATCGTGCCATTTATTTGGCATTGATGGAATCTATTGGTATTGCTGATGGTGGAGATAAAGAAAAGAATCGTGATGCTATCCCTTCAATTTTGTCGGATGCTCTTGCGGTTTCTTTTGACAACCATATCGGTCACAACTACTTAGAAGATTATAAAGAAAGATATGAGTCTTATCACCGGAAAGAAGATCGTATTCCATTTGATCTAGAATATTTCAACAAGATTACGAAAGGTGGTCTTCCTAAAAAGACTCTTAATGTCGCTCTTGCTGGGACAGGTGTTGGTAAGTCTCTTTTCATGTGTCACATGGCTAGCTCCATTTTGCTTAACGGACGTAACGTGCTTTACATTACAATGGAGATGGCAGAGGAGAAAATTGCTGAACGTATTGACGCAAACCTCCTCAATGTCCCTATTCAAGATTTGGTAGAACTTCCTAAATCTTCTTTTGAAAACAAAGTAACCAATCTTACTAAGAAAACTCAGGGGCAACTTATAATTAAAGAGTATCCTACTGCCAGCGCCCACAGTGGACACTTTAAGGCACTTCTTAATGAACTTTCACTTAAGAAGTCTTTTAAACCTGATATTATATTTGTGGATTATCTCAATATTTGTGCCTCGTCACGTTACAAAGGATCTGCCAATATTAATTCCTATACTCTTGTTAAGTCGATTGCAGAGGAACTTAGAGGATTGGCTGTCGAAGCCGAGGTCCCTATCGTATCTGCCACCCAGACCACTCGTTCTGGTTATGGTAGCTCTGATGTTGACCTTACTGATACTAGTGAATCCTTTGGTCTCCCTGCTACTGCTGATCTTATGTTTGCCCTTATTAGCACGGAAGAACTGGAACAGTTGGGACAGATTATGGTGAAGCAATTAAAGAATCGCTATAATGATCCAACAATATTCAAAAGATTTATTGTTGGTATTGATCGTGCTAAGATGCGATTGTATGATTGCGAACAAACAGCACAAGAAGATATACTTGACTCTGGACGAGAAGAGGAGTATAATTACGAGGAAGAAAAGAAACCTAAAAAATCATTCGACGGATTTAAATTCTAATGACTAAGCAAGTTGATTTTGAACGATATGAAAGATTCGTAGATGCTGTTACTTCTGATGCATCTACAGATTTCGTTGCCCTTTCTGATCGTCTAGTTGAACTGGATGAGAAAGGTGCCAATATTGAACGTCTCCTGACTGCCGGTGTTGGTATTAATGCTGAAGGTGGTGAGTTTCTTGAGATTATCAAGAAAATGATCTTCCAAGGCAAACCCTGGGATACTCATAATAAAGAACACCTTATTATTGAACTTGGTGATTTGATGTGGTATGTAGCGCAAGCATGTATGGCGCTGGGAGTTCCTTTTGATGAAGTCGTTGCTCGCAATGTCAAGAAACTTGAGAAGCGTTATCCTGGTGGACAGTTTGATGTATATTACTCTGAAAACCGTGAGGTTGACGATCTGTGATCAACCTTGAACTGAGTAGACATGACGCAATTGTTTTACGTCATCATCTGTTCTTGTATACAAAAGACCACCCTGGTTTTTTCTCTAATGAAGGTATCCTTAAAATCAGAGAGATTTCTCAACAGATAGACAAACTACTTGAGAGTGAATCATGAAAGATTTTAAAATCCCTTTTGCTATTGTATCTTTCCTCTTGGTTCAGGGTGCAGGAGCAGTATGGTGGTCCTCACAAATTGATGGGCGAGTCAAAACTCTAGAAGAACAGAGTTTAAATATTGCCAAAGAAAATCGTAGGTATATTGAGCAAGTAATTCAACCATCCTACGGAATCAGCAATGCTTGGAAAAACCAATACCACGATGAGTGGGTTCTAAAAGGAGGATGGAAATGATTACTCTAAATCTTGACGTTAGATCTGCTGCAGCAGTTAGGCAAGTTCTTTTTGATGAGCAGAAGATTTACACATATGACCCTAAATGTGTACCGGTGCGAATTGTTGAAATACGTAATGTTATTAATGACCTTGATGAACAGATAGATGAAGAACTTAATTCATAAGTATCTGAAACTAGTAAAGAAGATTCCTGAACGCCACTATTGGCCACTCTTCATCTTCTTCTCATTATACTTTGTTGTTCCATATAGTGAGTTTGTAGTTACATTGTTAGCACTTGGATACTTCAAGTTTGAACAACAATACCGCAAAGTCTTCGGTAAAATCTTATCACCATTACCTTTTATAATTAAGTATGGTGCTTCTGTTATCTTCTTCCTAGTGATGCTGGATGACACTCTTTTCTATGGTGCTATTATTCTTGCTGCATTGTGGTCTAGTAGACAAGCAAAGAAACTCAAAGAGGATTAATCTTCTTTCGGGGTTATAGCTCAGTTGGTAGAGCGCCTGCTTTGCAAGCAGGATGTCAGCGGTTCGAGTCCGCTTAACTCCATAAATACCCAAAAAGGGAAATGGCAGGATTATCTCCCACAGAACTTAGAAAGAGAAATAACTTCTCTCTGTTTCGCACAAGGATTGCAAGTAGAGGAGATTTTACTCTTGTGGAAAGCAATGGACAAAAGGTGAAGATTGATCCTACCGTTGCTAATACTTTAAGAAGTATTGAAGATCTTTCTCAATATCAGCAAGGTTCTAGTATCATTCTTCCAACAACAATGAAGGGTCAGATTAGACTGACTCAACTCTATAAAGATTCTATATTTTCTGGTAGATCTCAAAATACAACTGCTGCAGAAGATGTGGAAGTAAGTTCTATAAGGAGAAAATTGGAGCAGATAAAGAATCAACTAGGATCTGATTTTGTTAATCTTCAAGTTGGAAAGAATTCATATCAAGTTGTAAATGTAGAAAGCACACCTGGAACTCCAAAGTCTGACTTTCATTTCAGAGATATGAATGGAAATATGGTTGGATTTGTTTCTCACAAGGATGGTTCATCTGCAACTGCAATTCAGCAGTGGGGTGGTATAACTCAACGTGGTGAACCTATGTTGGCAGCACATCCAGAGACTCGGGCGTTTGTTCAAACTTGTCAAGCAATGTTTGGAACTCAAATGCCTAGTGCAACAACGGTTGCTAGAAAAATAAAAGATAATCGTCTGAAGATGATGGCGATTTATGGTAATGGATTTGGTGGTGGTTCAAGTATTCAGAATGTGGATGTTCTTCTTCAAGGAACTGTGAACGTTACTAGAACTGGAGTTGGTAAGTATAAGTTAGTTGCTTCTGCACAAACTCATAATAACGGTGATTCTATTGGTGGTGCTTACGAACCCGTTTTTATGTGTATCTACAAAGGTGACCGTTCTAACTATGGCATAAAGGGTGCTAGAATGGTTATCAGTGGAAAAGGTGGTAGGAGCATCAAACAATATGTCTGAATATATTAGTAAACTTATTAAAGATTATGATGGAACAAACTATGAACAGTTTGCTAGATATATCTACTTGACATTTCAAAAGGAGATAGATGTAACCAAAGGCACTGAGAAGAATAAATATATAAAAATAAGAAATGATATTTTAAAGTATATCGTTACCAATCGTGGAAAGATTACTTTAGAACTACGTAGAAACAAATAATGAAATCCTTTTTTAAATTTTTAAGCGAATCCGCAGCACAACAAGCAGCACGTCTTGGTCTTCAAGGTGATGGGCATGGTGGATGGTATGATCGTTCTACAGGAGAATTTGTCGCTAAGACTGAAAAAGGCAGATTAAAGTTTTATAATAAGAGACAGAAAGTTGGGCAAGATGATCCCAATCAAACGGAATTAGAAAAGAACGTTTCTGATCCTAATTTCACAGACCCTGCTCTACAACAACAGGAACCTCAAGCACAACAAACAGCAGTACCTGAACCTCAGCAACAGACAGTAAATATCAGTCCCGACTTAGAAGCAGGACCACCACCAGTTCCTAAGACAAGAGGAACTTTGACTATTGCTTTTGGTAGATTCAATCCACCACATGTTGGTCATCAACAATTAATGGATACTGCTGCTGCCGCTGCCGAAGCAGAAGAAAGTGATTATGTAATTGTTCCTTCACGTTCAAATGATCCTAAGAAGAATCCTTTAGATGCTGATACTAAGGTAGCGTTCATGAGAGGAATGTTCCCTCAACATAGTTCAAGGATTCAAAATGATCAAAATACTAGAACTATTTTTGATATTTTAAAGAAAGCACATAATGATGGATATGCTAACGTAAGAATTGTTGGTGGTGCCGATAGAGTAAAGGAGTTTGATAAACTTGCTAACAACTATAATGGTTCTCTATATCAGTTCGACAATGTTGAGGTTGTTTCTGCTGGTGATAGGGATCCTGACGCTGATGGCGTGGAAGGAATGTCAGCATCAAGATTGAGACTTGCTGCTTCTGAAAATGATTTCAAAACTTTCATGTCTGCTATGCCTGAAGGTTTTCCACGTAGAGAAGCAAAGCAACTTTTTGATACTACAAGAATGTCAATGGGTATCAATGAGGAATGGGGTATCTGGGAAATGGCACCCAAGTTTGATCAAGATACTCTAAGAGAAAATTATGTTAGTAAGGCAATTTTCCGTTTAGGTGAATTGGTTGAAAATCTCAATACTGGTTTAGTTGGTCGTATTGTCCGTAGAGGTGCTAATCATCTTATTTGTGTTACTGAAGATAAGATTATGTTTAAAGCATGGATTAGAGATGTCACTGAGGCAGTGGTAAATGGAACTACTATTTCTGGAGTTCCTGCTAGTCAAAGATTAATTGGAACTGATGCTCATAGGAAGTACGTTGAGACCATGGTTCCTGGAATGTCTAGCGGAAGACAATTCATAAATAAATATAAGATAAGAAAATAGTATTCTAGAATTCTTCCGATGACTAAAAAGATATTTGAGGAACTCCCAGCGAGAAAGCACGCTCCTGCGAAAGCAGCTCCAGCAGATACTGCTCCGGGTGAAAGTAGTGTAAAAGGTGATGGTTCTGAGAAGAAGATTCGTCAAGCAGTTTACGATATCCGTTATCGTGCTAGAAGAGAAGGTATTGATTTGAGAGCGGCATACTCCCAGTATATGTCTAACAGCAATCTTACTGCTCCAGAACAAGCAGCAGTTAGAGCAAAACTATTTGGAAAAGATGGTGGTGGTGATAAGAAAGAGTCTTATGATGCTACTATGAATGATGGTGCTACTAGTGCTGTCGCAAAAGCAATGTTTAAAGTCTTCGTTGAGAAGACTATTGAAGAAGAGGTCATCCAGGAAGATGAAACTTCAGAGAAGAAGTATAAGGTAAGAGTCATTGATGAAAAATCTGGTAAATCGTATGTAAGATATGCCAATCGTGAAAAAATTACTGCGCTAAGATCAAAGGGTTTGAAAGTTGAGATGACTGAGCACGGTGATCCTTATGAAGGAACCAAACGAGAAGGTAAAGGAAAAATGGATCCAGTTGCCAAGAAATCTAGTGATAGAGATGGTGATGTAAACAATGATGGTAAGAAAGATGGCACTGATAAGTACATCTACAACCGTCGTGATGCTATTAATAAAGCGATTGCTAAGAAGAATGCAGTGAAGGAAGAGTTCCTTGTTGATGGAACTACTTCAACTGAAGGACAGAACACCAAAAAAATCAACCCTTCTAACATTGATAATTACAAGACTGGTGCTGTTAAGGTAATGCCTACAACAGAGAGTGCTTCTAAACTGAAAGAATTGATTGAAAAGAAAAAATTAGTATGTACTAAAACAGAAGAAGGAAAAGATTGTGATATTCATGGCACGAAGGCATGTCCAGATACTGTTGAAGAGGGTAAAAAAGAGAAGGAAGAAATCTCTGCTGGTGAAAGAGCAACTTATAGAACACTTCTTAAGAATAAGTTGAGAGCAATGGGTATGAAGAATCCATTGATTATGAATATGGAACCTGGTGAAGAAGAGACCATGAAAGCAATGACTGCCTCATCTGCTAAGATGGCGGCAACTTGTGAGCAAACATCAGTTACTGCTGGTGGTGGTCATCCAGACTTTAACAATTCCAACAATGAAATCAAAAGACGTGCTGCAGAAAGAGCACGTAAAGCAACAATGAATCCTGATGGATCTAAAATGAAAAAATACGCTGACGGATCAGAGACAGGAATCTGAAAAAATAGTAAAGTCCACTATATAATGTAAGTATGTGATAAAACAATGTTTGCATTTTTACTCCCACTTGCGTCAAAAATTATCTCCGATGCGGTCGCGAAGATTCCGGAAAATGAGGAACTCGGTGAGAAGTTGGTTGAGATCTGTCTTGTTATCTTGGGTAAAGCGGTTAAGCTAACCAAGACTGATATGGACGATCAACTACTGGAAGTTGTCAAGAAAGCTATGGTTGCTAAAGAAGAGGAGTGATTCTCTTTTTATAAATATTTCCATACAAGATTCATAGGTAAGGAAACATGTCTCTTTGGGGCACATCAGACTCTTTATATTCGACTGGTACTGTTAGTGTCAACCTTACAACTAAGGTTGCAACTTTCGGTGGTGGTGCTACTCTTCCTGCTGCTTCCGCTATTGAGGGTGCAGTCGTTACTATTACAGGAAAAGGAAGTGCAGTTATTAAGGAGCGCACTGGTAATACCACTGCTGTTCTTCATAATACAACTGGTCTTGACGGAACCGCTATCAGTGGCGTTACTTACAACATCTCTGAGCAACCAGTTTATGTAAACGAAGACTCTAACTACGATGGTGAAGAGATTTTCGGAGTAGATACTAATGAGCAAGCAGTTGCAAATGCTGCCTCTGGAACTGCACGTAAGTATGCTCCATCTCACGCTGGATGGGTTGCTGTAAAGTCCTACACCGATATGCACGGTGTGGCTAGAATTAAGACAGAAACACTTGTTGCTGGAAGCAGTATAACTGGTGATGCTGGCGATGATTCACAATACGCAGATTGATTAAATAACTGATAATATGGTATGAGATTTGATGAATTGAATGAGAGTAATTATTTACTCTTTGCTATAAAATTTTATAATAATCCTCAAGCCGTTACCAGAGATGACTTTGAGGCGGATTTAAAGAGAATCCGTTACATAAAACGTTTATTGAAAAGATATAAAAATACAGGTGAACTTAAGATTCACCTGATATTAAATCATCTTATAATTTTATTCAATGTTTTTGATGATGCTGCAGTTCCTCTTTTATTTTACAATTTAGAGGAAGATCTTTGGCCATCAATAAAAAGTTTTCTTGTCTTTTTGAATAGAATTCCTGATTATCCAAAAACTCATATATCTGGAATTCCAGTAGATCATATTTGTTTAGATGAATTAAAGAATCTATAATGGATATTAATAAAATCATTAATATTATAAGAGAGCAACGCATCTTAAAAGAATTTGGACTTCCTCCGGGTGCTCCTGGAATGGGTGGTGGCGGCGGTGGAACTAATGCTTTAACTTCACAAGCAAAAGTAAGATCAATTCGTCAAATGATTACTGATCCAACTGGTAAAAAGGATGCGAAGAAGTTTCATAATGATCCACAAGCTTATCTGACTGATAAAGAATATAAGGATAGAGGAGAATTTCCTGGTAATAAGAAAAGAAAACCTTATAAGGAAGAGATGTCCATGGGTCCAACTAATAATGTTGGTGATGGTAAGATCGCAGGGACAGTTCAAGCAGGAGATGATCCTCCTGTAAGGAAGAAGAAAAAGTACATTTACGCGGGTAGAGGTTCACGTAAGAACTGGATGGCATAATGTTCTCAGATTCAAAAGTTGCTCAGTTACAGACTAAGTTAGATATTTACGAGGATCTCTCCAGAGAGATGTTGGCGAAGTTAGAGAACGCTGTTGATAAAATATCTGAAGGAAACGCAAGAATCGCTCAAATCCTAGCGAAGCATGATGAAAGGATAGAGCAAAGTATTAAAAGTGACGAACTCATCATCAAGATGATTGATGAGATTAAATACAATGAGGAAAAGAATCATAAAGTAATTCACGGTAGAATTGATAAGATACAAGAGGAGATAAGAGGATTTTCCAAGTTTAGATGGCAAGTTGGTGGTGTTCTAGTTGTAGCAGCACTTGTCATTGGTGCAGGTAGCAGACTGGCACCCCTTTTCTTGACTCCCGAACCACAGCAGGTTATAATAGAAAGAAGAAAGTGACCTGTTGTAATGGATCTAATTGATTCCAAGTATGTTGGATTAATTTCGTCACGCCTACAAAAATTCAAGAAGGTCAAACCTGACCTATACAACTTCCGTTGCCCCATCTGTGGAGACTCACAGAAGAACAAGAATAAGTGTCGTGGGTATATGTATGTTGTGAAGAACAATACCAACTTTAAGTGTCACAACTGTGGTGCTAGTTTGTCATTGAATAATTTTATCAAGAAACTTGATACTACTCTTCATAAGCAGTATACTCTTGAGAAATTTAAGGAAGGTCATACAGGAAGAAATTTTGTCAGCGAAGAACCTGTCTTTGAATTTAAGAAACCAGTATTCAAGAAAAAGTTAGATATTCCTAAAGCATCTGAGAATGATGTTGCTAGAAAATATTTGGAAGATAGAAAACTTAATCCTGAAAAGTTTTATTATACTAATAAATTCAAAGAGTGGACAAATATACAAAAACAAACGTTTGACTCCACATATAGGGATGAACCGCGTATTATTATACCAATGTATGATAAGGGTAAGAATCTTATTGGTTTTCAGGGTAGAAGTCTAATTCCTAACTCTGTTAAATATATCACCGTGATGTTAGAGGATGAAGCGCCGAAAATTTATGGACTTGAAACAATTGATGAAAAACTACCAATCTATGTGGTCGAAGGACCCTTTGACAGCACTTTCATCAACAATAGCGTGGCTTTGTGTGGTAGTGATGGTGACTTGGGTTATCTTGAGGGAAGCGACATTATTCTTGTTTACGATAACGAGCCCCGCAATCGTGAAATTGTTGGAAGAATTGAGAGATGTATCGACAGAAATCAAAAAGTCGTCATCTGGCCAAACGGTATCATAGAAAAAGATATCAATGACATGATTATCGCTGGACATGATGTAATGTCTATGATAGAATCAAATACATATTCTGGTTTAGAAGCAAAAGTTAAATTCAACATTTGGAAAAAGATATGAGCAACGGGACCAAGGTAGTTAAGAGAAATGGAAATACAGAACCTCTTGACTTGAATAAACTTCACGTTATGGTTGAAGAAGCATGTAATGATTTGGCAGGTGTTTCTGCTTCTCAAGTTGAGATGCAGTCTGGCATACAATTCTATGATGGTATAACTACGGCAGAGATTCAGGAGATCCTGATTCGCTCTGCAAGTGACTTGATTGATCTGGATCATCCAAACTATCAATTCGTCGCTGCTAGACTGCTTCTGTTTGCTCTCAGGAAGCAGATTAATGGTCGTATTCACGATACTCACACTGTTTATGAGCACACTAAAAATTGTGTAGAAAAAGGAGTCTATGATTCTGAGATTCTTGACCTTTACACAAAGGAAGAATTTGATAAACTTGAATCGTTTATTGATCATCATCGCGATTACTTGTTTACCTACGCTGGTTTGCGCCAGGTAGTTGATAAGTATCTGGTTCAAGATCGCAGCACCGGTGCTCAGTATGAGACCCCTCAGTTCATGTATCTGTTGATTGCTGCTACTATCTTTTCAAAGTATCCAAAAGAAACACGTCTCGATTATGTAAAGAAGTACTATGACGCAATCTCCAGGCACAAAATCAACATCCCCACACCTATCATGGCGGGAGTGCGAACTCCACTTCGACAATATGCTAGCTGTGTTCTTGTTGATGTTGATGACTCCCTCGATTCTATCTTTAGTTCTGATATGGCAATTGGCCGATACGTTGCACAAAGGGCGGGCATCGGTATCAACGCAGGTCGCATCAGGGGCATCAACGCTAAAATCAGAGGCGGAGAGGTTCAACACACAGGTGTGGTCCCCTTCCTCAAAAAGTTTGAAGCAACTGTCCGATGCTGCACACAAAACGGCATCAGAGGTGGGTCAGCGACTGTTCACTTTCCTATCTGGCACCAAGAAATAGAGGATATCATTGTACTCAAGAACAATAAAGGGACGGAAGATAACCGTGTCCGAAAGTTGGACTACAGCATCCAAATCTCTAAACTATTTTACGAACGTTTTATCAAGAATGAAGAAATCAGTCTCTTCAGCCCTCACGATGTTCCAGGTTTGTATGATGCTTTTGGCACTGAATCGTTTGATGATCTCTATAAGCGTTATGAATCTGATGGATCTGTTCCGCGCAAAATTATCGGGGCACAAGATCTATTCTTAGATATTCTAAAAGAACGTGCTGAGACTGGTCGTCTCTACATTATGAATATCGATCATTGTAATTCTCATTCTTCTTTCACAGATAAAGTTGAAATGAGTAATCTATGTCAAGAGATTACATTACCAACAAAACCACTTAATCATATTGATGATGAAAATGGAGAAATTGCTCTGTGCATCCTTAGTGCTGTTAATGTTGGGAAAATTAGGGATTTTGAGGATCTTCAAGTTCTCTGCGATCTTGCTGTTCGCAGTCTTGATGAACTTATTGATTTTCAAAACTACCCCATCAGAGCAGCAGAAATCGCCACAAGAGCACGCCGCTCACTTGGAATTGGTTACATTGGTTTAGCACACTTCCTGGCGAAGCAGGGCGTTAATTACAACGATCCTGAGGCATGGAAACTGGTTCACGAATTGACTGAAGCATTTCAATATTATCTTATTTCTGCTACAGTAGATCTTGCGAAAGAAAAAGGTGCCTGTGAGTATAGTAGCCGAACAAAGTATGCGAATGGAATTCTTCCAATTGATACATATAAACATGATGTAGATCAAATAGTTCCGAATGAGCTTCACTATGATTGGGAGGATCTTAGAACTAAGGTTCTCTCCTATGGAGTTAGGAACTCAACACTGTCTGCTCAGATGCCATCAGAGAGCAGTTCCGTTGTGTCAAACGCAACAAATGGAATCGAACCACCTAGAGGGTATTTGTCCATTAAGAAAAGCAAAAAAGGACCACTCAAACAAATTGTTCCTCAATATGCAACTCTTAAAAACAATTACACGCTCCTCTGGGATATGGAGTCTAATAACGGTTACATCAATATTGTTGCTGTTATGCAGAAGTTCTTTGATCAAGCAATCAGCGGAAACTGGAGTTATAATCCAGAACAATACCCCGATAATGAAGTTCCAGTCTCAGTAATGGCACAGGATCTTCTAACCACATATAAACTTGGTTGGAAGACTTCATATTATCAAAACACCTACGACATCAAGACTGATGAGGTAGAAGATACCAAAGAAAGTCTTGATAATCTAATCGCTCAACTAGAAAACGCAGAGGAGGAAGAGTGTGAGTCTTGTAAGATTTAAGACGAACAAAGAGGAGAAACCAATGGTTGACTCCATGACCGTATTCAACTCAGAAGTAGTTGACACTAAAAAACAACCGATGTTCTTCGGTAAACCACTAGGAATCCAAAGATATGATTCTTACAAGTATCCAGTCTTCGACAAATTAACAACACAGCAATTAGGTTTTTTCTGGAGACCTGAAGAGGTCTCCTTACAAAAGGATCGCAGTGATTATCAGACATTACGTCCAGAGCAAAAGCACATTTTTACCAGCAATCTTAAATACCAGATCATGCTGGATTCTGTACAAGGGCGCGGTCCTGGGATGGCTTTTATCCCTTACTGCTCATTACCTGAATTAGAAGCATGTATGGAAGTCTGGGGATTCATGGAAATGATCCACAGTCGTTCATATACACATATCATCAAAAATGTATATGCCGATCCTTCAGATGTATTTGACCACATTTTGACAGATGATCGTATTGTAGAGCGTGCTACCAGTGTTACTCAAGCATATAATGATTTTCTGAATGCTGCCCATCAATGGGATAACTCTAACGAATGGCAACACGCATTAGAACAAGTTCCTTACGCCTTAGAATCCCGATATGAACTCAAGCGCAAACTCTTCAGAGCAATTGCAAACGTTAATATTCTTGAAGGTATTCGCTTTTATGTCAGTTTCGCTTGCAGTTTTGCGTTTGGCGAACTCAAACTCATGGAGGGATCTGCAAAAATCATCTCATTAATTGCTAGAGATGAAAATACACACCTTGCCATCACTCAAAATATCTTGAATAAGTGGAAGCAGGGTGATGATCCTGAGATGAAACAAATTTTCAAAGAAGAGCAACAGTGGTTGCTCAATGCCTTTGAGAACTGTGTTAATCAGGAAAAACTTTGGGCAGAGTATTTGTTTAAAGATGGATCTATGATTGGTCTAAATGATAAACTTCTTCAACAATATGTTGAATGGGTTGCCAATCGTAGAATGAAGGCAATTGGATTAAAACCTATCTATGACATTCCCGCAAAGAATAACCCACTCCCCTGGACGGAACATTGGATTTCGTCGAAGGGTCTTCAAGTCGCTCCTCAGGAGACTGAGGTTGAGTCTTACATCGTTGGAGGGATCAAACAAGATGTCAAAAAAGACACCTTCTCAGGATTCCAACTTTGAGTTAACGGATAAATCACTACAAGCATATAGGGAGGCGGCATTATCTGATTCCTATATGTTTGGAGAATATGATGGATATGAAGCATTCAAGGGAGAGGATTAGTCCTCTCCCTTTTTTTATAAATATTCTTATACTGGAACGCGGTAGCGGAATGAAGTCGTTTAGTAATTTTATACTAGAAAGAAAAAAAGGTAATACTGCTGTAGCATCCCCTGCTCCAGGAGATAGAGATCCATTGGATCTAAGTAATCGGAAAAAAATTGATAAGAAGTTTTCAGATCCTTCTAATCCTCCTAAGGTAGCAAACCCTGAGGCACCTAAAACGCCCAAGACAACGGCAGTGAAGCAGGCAGATGTTTCCAAGCAGGCAGCGAAGTTTAGAAGCGCTCAGAGGGTAAAAGGAGCAACTGGTGGCAAAACCACTGGAAGTCTTGCTAGAGGTACCTTGTCGTTCCCTGGAGATAGGAGTGGTGCTACTGCCAGAGTAAAGTCTGATATAGCAGCAAGAAGAGGATTCTCGGGTTCTAAGTCTGGTGGTCTGAAAGCAGATGAATCAAACCCCAATGTTGATCGTTCTGTAAGGCAGAAGAGAACTGTAAAGCAAGGTATTCCTGATCCATTTAAGTCGAAGATTCCGGCACCTGCTAGACCATTTAAAAATGTCACTAAGCGAGCGAAATCTGGGAAACCTTCTATACCAGATCCCTTTCCAGGCACCCCAGTTAAAACTGTACCGCAGACTCCTGCTAATGAGTACATCCGTAGTATGCAGGATCAAGGTCGCAAGGTAACTCAAGATTTTGTAGATGCACAGGGTCTCAAAGCATCTGGTGCTAAACCAGAGATGGTTGGGAGGTCATCTACGAAAGGTCAACGCACAAGATTTCGTGCTCAAGCGGATGCTACAAGAGATATTTCTAAAACAAGAGGTGCTGATCTTGATAAAGTAATTAAAAATCTTGTAGGCAATGATGTAAAAAAATCTAATAGATCTGGATACTCTTTCAAAAATAAACCCAAACCAGGATCTGAAGTTACTCTCGCTAGAGGAAATAAATCATTTATTAAAAGTGTTGGGGGATTATCAGTAGGAAAAACTACATCCTCTCAAAAGGCATTATCTAAAAAGAATTTTAAGAGTTTAGTAAATCCTAAAAACTCTGTTATTGATGTTGAACCAGTTAAAGTAAAAGATATTACACCAGAAAAAAATCTCCTTAAAGGAAAACCTACACCTGTAACACAAAAGACTATTGATAAAGCAGTTGAAAGAAATCTTGGTAAGTACGCAGGTAAAGCTGCTAAAGGTTTAGGTGCTGTTGGTGCTGGTCTTGATACTTTCTTAGATTATAGAAAAAATAGAGCATCTGGAGATAGTAGACTTAAAGCTGGTCTCAAATCTGGTTTTAGAACCGCTGCTGGGTGGTTAGGTGGTGCTGTAGGATCTAGTCTTGGTAGTTTTGCTGGACCTGTTGGAACGATTGGTGGAGGAGTCGCTGGATATACTGCCGGAACTTCTTTGGCAGATAAAGTTCTATCGAGACTTAGAAAAAAACCAAAAAAGAAATAGGAGGTAACTATGTACTACAATTACACAGACGAAGAAAAATACTTCCTTAGCGTCACTGATGCTATGCTTAAGGATGATTATAGTGTTGAAGAAATTTTAGAATTTTGGAACTGTGATGATGAGGAACAAGTAGAAGGTATTCTCAGTTCTTTAGTTTTAACGGAAAGTGTTGATCTTGGAAATCCAGAATTATTCATAATATGTGAAAGAATTGGTTTAGGTGCTATTGGTGGTTGGTTAGCCAAACAAGCAACCAAACTAAAAGGTCTTTTCTCTCGTGGAGGAAGCACTAAACAACTTTCAATTCCAGGTGTGAACCAGGGATCTGGTATTAAAGGTCTCGGATCAAAGATTAAAAATTCTCCTGCGGGTCAGAAAGTAACTAAAGTTACTAAAAATGTAAAAAATAAATTAAATACTCCTTTAGTTAAAGGTGCTGCTATTACTACTGGTGCTGGATTAGCACTTGTTGGTGGAAAGGAAGTGCTTGACAGCGTTACAGGATCAGGTAATGATTCAACCACTCAGGGTGACCAACCTAAAGATCCAGGAGTTGCTGCTCCAACCACACCAGTAGTAAAACCAAGAAGAAACTGGGGTTACGACAAATATAAATCAAGTAAAAAATACTACGATAATATAAGAAAGTAATTATCTAGTAATTGATTTCTTAACGTGAATGGTTCCTTCAACCACTCTTGTCTTAACATCACTACTGTCTTTAATGACTAAGTCGTAGAAATACTTTCCTGGTTTTAATGTAGAAGTGACAGTTCTTTCCATACTGATCTCTATTCTACCACCATCCTTAAAATTTGTGCTGAATACTGCCGCCACACTAGAGGTTTCATACCTTCTTATTTGAGCACAAGCAGAAAATCCATCTAGTTCTTTTTCGGAATTTGATGTTGTGTCTTCAAGGACATAGGTTTGTGTAAAATCGGTTCCGGTGTGCATAACCAGATTTACAATAAAGACTTCTTGTGACATTTTTATGGGCAGTTAGTAGAAAATCCAGCTCTTACGTTCACAGTTCCTTCAAGAATAATTGATGTATTTCCATTCTCTCTGATCGCTGCTATATCATATAAGTATCTTCCTGGTTTGATTTCAGCAGTTGCTGTGCTACCCATGGACAAAGTTATTTTTCCATCCTTAGCACTAGTAATACCTACCGCAAAGGTGTGAAATTTAGAACTATCTGGATGCTTTCTCATTTGAGAGTTTACAGTGTATCCAGTTAAATCTGTTGGATCACCACCAGTCTGAATCAGCTCAAGATTTTCTGAGAAATTTGCGTGGGAACTTATTGTTAGATTTCTGACGTAAACAGACATCAGTATAACTCTTTATTGATTATTTATCAAGGGCTTGACAGGAACTCAATTCGTGAGTAGAGTTGCTTTGTTGGATTTAGAGATAAATAATAGCTCATATAATACATTAGTATGAGTTATGAAAATCCTTGGTTATACTTGAAACGAGTATTTGATAGTGATGATGTTGGGGATAACTTTGGTTTTGTTTATCTCATTACCAATAAATCCAACCAACGACAATACATTGGGCGAAAGTATTTTTGGTCTTTTAGAAAACCACCAGGGAAGAAACGAAAAGTAAAACAAGAATCAGATTGGAAAAAGTATTATGGTTCTTGTCCAGAATTAAAGGAGGATATAAAAAAGTATGGTAAAGAGTTCTTCAGTAGAGAAATATTAAGTTTACACTCAACAAAAGGAACTTGTAACTTTGAAGAAACAAAACAATTGTTTCTCAATAATGTATTATCTGAGTCACTTGACGACGGTTCTCCGGCATACTATAATAGCAACATTCTAGGTCGCTATATGCGTAAAGACTATGGTAACTTTAAAAGAGAATCTAATTCAAGTACATAATTACGTTATAGATAGAATTCACACTCTCTGTGAAGATGATATCGATGATGCTTATTCACTTCACTGTGAGTTTAGAGAATGGATGAATCCTGATGTTAAAGATATTGATGTGATGTCACTAGAATACATAGGAGATGAAGATGGAGGAAACATCTAAGGTTTTCAAACGTAAGATTCTTGATAGAATCAGATATCTTACAAATCATGGCAAGCATCTTGAAGCATCTGCTCTTTACAACAAATTTTTTAAAATATGATTAAAACTATCTTTGCTATGCTCGCCGCAGTTTCTCTGACGACTCCTGCGCTTGCTGATCCAATCAAAGAGGAGCACTATTTCAGTGCTCATGCTCAAGGATGCATGTTACTCAGGGAATGCACCGATCATGTTCAAGAACTTAAAACAGTTTCTGATCTCAATAAACATGATGAATTGTCTGATATTGATTATAGTATTGTTGCTGATGAGTTTGACTCTCTCGTCCGATCACTTAATAAGGTCGGAGCTAAGGTTTTTCTAGCAGATATGCGATACTTCCCAATTGGTCATCGTGGTGTCTATCATACTGTAAGTAATAACTTCTTTCTGAATGTTGCTCATATGCATCGTCCTGGCACTATGATGTCAGTAATGCGTCATGAAGGATGGCACGCTGCTCAGGATTGTATGGCGGGTAGTATTAAAAATAACTTTATTGCTATCATCAAACCCCAGGAAGAAGTTCCTAAGATGTATCAGGCAATCGCAAAGAGTGCTTATCAATCTCAACCACAAGCAATTCCCTGGGAAAAGGAAGCATATTGGGCAGGTCACACTGAAGGTATGACTCAGGCAGCATTAGAATCTTGTGCCGCTGGAACGATGTGGACTGATTATGAACCCACGCCAATGACCCGTGAATGGTTAGTTGAAAATGGATTCATTGCTAAATAATATCATTCGCTGCAGGTAGCGAACAAAACCACCCAAGACAAATCCTTTGAAATAATCTCTATAAGTCTTATAATGTAAGGGTTTGTTGTTGGAAAACTATTCTTACATATGACACATATAACAAGAGATGTGTTAATCAAGAAAATCGTTGCCGATGAAATGGTCGGTCTCGGTGGAACTGATTACATTCAGAACTTAAAAAGTGCATATCATAAATGGGAACACGAATCAAGTGATTCCCTTTGTAAAAAATACAATCAAATACAAAACGCGAATATCTCTGTAGAGATTCTTGACCCCTAAATAAAGCTGCCTTGCTCTTTCAACATGGAGTCTGCTCCAAAGAAGAAAGAGGAAACCAAACAGAATAAGTTTGATTGGGCAGACGAAGGTCTGTCGGCATTGGTGCGCGTTGTTATTCTATCGTGGTCTGCAGCAATTCTCACACTAAATTATGTGACTATTCCTGGTGTTCCTCAAAAGAATATCGACCCCACATTTATAGCCAGCGTGTTCACTGGGACTTTAGCTACTTTCGGGGTTGTTCCTACCAAAAAGGATAGGAAAGAAGAAAAGAAAGAAGAGTGTAAAAAAGAAAAAGTTGTTTAATGGAGTAGGTTATGTCCGAAACAAAATTGAACCCGATAAAAAATAACAATCCTTTTAAATGGGTTGCTCTTAGTGTTGGTAGTCTTTTTGCTGTAGCACATATTGGTGTTCTTGGTCATTTGATTCACGATGAACCTGATAGACCTCAAGTTCCCCAAATTCCTACGATCAATATTCCTAAAGGAGATTATGCTTCATATACTATTGAAGCAGGTCCAGAGGGATATAGAATTAATTATAAAGCAAATGATCCCACAATCCTTGATTCCCATAGAACATTAGATCTTGATAAGGAAAAGAAAGGAATGTTTGGTGGTTCCCATGAGAAGCGTAGTGAAACTCGCTATGATCAATATACCATGGAAGGTGTAAGAAATATTGGGGGTGCCACAACGCTGGATTCTGAGGGAAAGACTGTGGAAAGCATAGAGTGTATCGTGGCGGACGCTGGAGCAAGATCACAAGGTGCGATGGCAGGTAGTGCTATTACTACTGGTCTTGTCGCTCCTGCTCTCATCAACATCCCTTACATTGGATGGTTAGCAGCAGGATGGGCTGCTCTTTTGGGTAATAAAGCAGGAGAGACTATTGGTTCGGAAGTAGGATCTGTATTTAATGATTGCTAATGAATTTATTTCTTCGTCCCTTAGAAAATACTAATGATCCTGTATGGAGTGTTATTATTTCAATAATTATACTCCTTATTGGAGTAAGTTATTACATATATACCATTATGAGTATGGCATTCCAGGAGTTAGAAGATGCCCAATCAAATAGAACTGAAGGACGCCCAACAGGATCAGGAGATAGCACTTCTGAAACACCGCATTGAAGATGCGGAAGAAACGACTGAAGAACTCCGTCAGCGTATTCGTAAACTTGAAAAAACTGTTTGGGGCGCTAGCGCAGTAATTGCTGCACTTATAACTATTATTGGCATAGCAGCATCATTAGAAGCTAAGGAGACGAATTATGGGCGCAATGGTACCACCCAGCAGGAAGTCGTGTTACAACTTCCGAGTAGTTGAAATCAATAGAGTCGTTGATGGTGATACCATTGATGTAACTATTGATCTTGGATTTGATTTATTCAAAAAAGAAAGGGTTAGAGTTGCTGGTGTAGATACTCCAGAAAAAAGAACCAGGGACCTTGAAGAAAAGGAGTTGGGAATTGAGGCAACGAATTGGCTCAAAGAGAAATTGGATGGTGCCATTAATGGGAATGATGACCTTATTATTCGCACTGAGCTTGTTGGTGGTATGGGCAAGTATGGTCGCTTATTAGGGTGGTTATATATTGGTGACGCTGAATCTTCATTGAACGAACAAATGATTGATGAAGGTTATGCTTGGTCTTATGATGGTGGAACTAAACAAAAGAACTTCGAAGAACTTAGAGAAATTCGCCGTGCTCATGGCACGTTAGTATAATGCAGAAAATAATCAATGTACTTGCGCTTGCGTCTTTTGCTGTATCTGCTGCCGTTGTTGGTGGTGGTACTTGGTTATATCTTAGCAAGGATGTCTTAATAGAAAGGGCAAGAGAGAAAGCAGCATCTGCGGCAACTGAAGCAATTGCTGAAGCACTTCCTGGACTTATTGATGCTGCTATGCCTGCTCTTCCTGACGCGACAGGTGGTGTAGTACCGATGGGAGAGACTGGACCTAAGTATACGGGAGGAGCATTAAGATTGCCTTGAGATGGATATTCCTGAAATTAATATTCGTGATTTAAGTATTCCTACAGTTCCACGGTGGGCAATTGAACCATCAATGGCTGTTCCAATTTATCCACCTATAACATCACAGGTGGGTCTTCCTATTGTGAATATGCCTGGCTGTGTGAAGTCGCATGAAGATAGTAATAAGAATGCTAATTTACCTAATAACGATCCGGATCAGGTAAAGATATTTTGTGATGGCGAGATGCCAAGTTTTAACGCAATCAATTATGATGCCAGAAGATTGCAGTATGAAACTGAAAAAAGATCTCAGGAAGTTCCTTCAGTAAGATCACCAGAACAACCAGAAGCACCTGAACCACCTACACCAAAAACACCTGCTGCTCCTAGAACACCAAATCAAGGTATTGATTGTCCGACAGAAGCACAAGAACTTAAAGAACCTGTTGGATTTATAAAAGGAGATCAGAAAGTTATTGAGTATAGATTAGTTGGTAAGGAGTGTATTCAAGTTACAGAAGATATTGGGATAACCGAACAAATCGTAGGAAATATTCCATCAGCAGGTGCGGTGACTGCTACTGCTTCTATTGCTGTTGTGGCAACGTCTTCGGCAATACTCGCAAAACCTCTTGCTGATCTTTTGTTAAGAGTGGTGAAACCGGTTGTGAAGAAGGCGCTGACAAAGGCGCAGTCCTTATTGGGAAAGAAACCCCGGAGATTGTCCCGCCAAGAGGTGCTTGCGAATCAGTACCGGGAGAAGCGGGGTTTGCCTGTCTTAAAGGAACCGAAGAAGAAGGGATAGGGTGCCTATGTTGTGGAATAGTATTCACATTTTGTACTACTACATCAGCACAGATGGCATAATAGGGACTTCTTCTATGAAAGCGAATTCCAGCCTTCATTAATTCTCCACAATTCTTGAGACGAGCAATTTCAAAGTCTAATCTTTTGTTAGCAACCGTTTGTTTCATTAATGCAGTTTGAGTGTCTGCTGCTGCTTTACAACGTTCCTGTAATCCACCATCAAGTGGAAAAGACATAGTTGCTGATAGACCAATATTAGTGCTTAAATTATCTTTCTGTCCTGTTCTTACTGGTTTATCCCAGACCACCTTTCCTGGTCGATCTGGAATTCCGTCTGGTTGAATATCTTCAATGACGATTGTCATATCAGCACCATCTTCAAACCATCTATCTGGTATGCCATCTTCATTAACATCATAAAGAGGATCATTAGGATCGGTTCTGACCCTATCGTCATACCACTCTTCCCAGGGATAGTTTTTAACTTGTTGTTGTATTTCTACTTTTTGACCTTTTACATCTCTACCATCATATTGAGGTTCATAGTAAATACCTTCATATGGGTCTTGATAACTTCTACTATGAGTAACAAATGGAGTTATATTAAGAGTTGGACCTTGACAGGAAATTCCACCGCCATATGTGTTAGTTATATACGGACCTTGTAAAACCTGAATAGCTTGGTTCGTAACTGAGCCAGAGCTATTTGCGATGGGGTTTGCTGTTGCTGATACACCACCAACGTTCGCTCTCACTGGTGACGCTATTAGCAGCGCAATTACTGGGTAAAGACACTTGTAGTATCTGTTACGCTTGTAACTTCTGTTACTCTTTGAATAATTGTTTGGTTTGACATTCCTGGACCCGAATACGTTTGAGTGAACTGAAACGCTTCGTTCGGATTCGTTATTACAAAGTTCGCTGTTCCTAGATTTGCTGAGGTGTTGGTTGTTGAAACCTGTCCCTCCATTCCTCCGAGTGGATTCACCATCACCGAGTTTGTCACATTCGATGGATTTAATGCTTCTCCACCATTGTTCACGTTTGTGCCAGTTACTGAGTATTGCCATCCTGTATTATAATCAATAGAATTAATAGTTTCAGTCACCTTCGATGTTGTCTCTGTGTGGCTCGTCATTGAGCCCTGGGTGAAGTTCGGAACCACCGGGACCGCCTGGGCAGGTGCAAGTATGGCACTTGCACCCACCACACTTAGGACAGACCAAAGTATTGTCTTTCCAAAAGTCATAACGACCTCCGTTATCAGTCAATAACTGTGACCTCAGAGACGAATTGTCCGGTAGCAGATGTTCCGGCTCCGCCAGCTGTCACCGTAAGAATACCCGCAGAGGTTACAGTACCTGCTAAAGTATCTTTTGCTCCAGCTGCGTATGAAGTTACGCTTGAGAAGTTAGGTGTTGCACCTAAAGCTGCTGCAGCAGTTGGAACCGCATCAGCCTGAGTGTATGATTGACTGAAGGAGAATGCCGCTCCAGCAGTGTCTTGAGTAGCAGCAATTGTTCCAGGACTATAGACACCTGAGGTGATAGTTCCGGCAGAAACAGTTCCTGCAGTGGATCCATCAGTAGTATCTATATTAGATCCTGAAATACTAAATGAGGATCCAATTCTTGTGGAGGTTGCTCTCGCCGCATCAACAGTTAATTGAACACTTGAGGTGTGCTTGGTTACAAGACCACCCGCATTTGCTGCTCCACCACCGGCTGTTAACAGTAGCATACTTAAAGCAATAAAAGCTTTTTTCATACTCCGTGCTATGATTGTATGGCTCTATTTAGTAACTACACTCTGTATCAGTATGTACGATCATGTTATAGATAAAAACATATTTCCAAGTTTTGTGTCCTCATGTATCCCACAGATTGATATGATGGCACAATTAGCGGAAGTATATGATATTAAGAATTGTTACGATAGTGCTAAGTTATCTAACGAAGGTGGATATCATTCGCCAATATTTGTAGACTCTAAGTTTTTAAAACTTAAGGACACCGTAGTAGAATTTTCTAATGATCTTCTTTATAAAAAAGGTCTTGGATTAGAAGTTCATCGCATGGAATATTGGTGTAATATCAATAAGTCTTATAACTATAATGTAATGCACTCTCACGGTCGAGCAGACCTTATTGGTATCTATTATATTCAACTTCCTCCGAGTTCTGGCAATCTGGTTGTCATGAGGAATGATGGATCTCAATATTGCAGTCTTTACGAAAATAGGGCAGACATGCTAGAATATATTATGGAACCTGAAGTAGGTCGATTGTACGTCCTTCCGGGGCATCTCTGGCACTATGTTACTGGTAGTGATAGTGTTAGGGATAGAGTTTCAGTTTCATTCAACATCTACACATGATTAAAAAATTTAAGTCGCTAATAGAAAAAGCAATCGCCAAATCAATAGAGAATGATATTCAGTGCTCTATCGATGAGAATGTAATTAACTGTAAAGATCTGAAAGAAGATTATAATGAAGGCGAGGCATTTAAAAATGATGCTATAAACTATTATACTGGAGCTCCAGCTCCCGTGTATTTGGAAGATGATCCTTGGTTTGGACCTGCTCCTGAGCGTTCAGAAAAACAACTGGATTATATGGAGCAAGAAACTATCATCAAGCAACAGCAAGCGCAGGAAGATGGTAGGGAATATAATGGAGAACCTTGTAGCATTCATCAATTAATGTATGAGATGGCAACCTCAAATTGGAATACGGTTGATGAAACTAAAGAAGCAATTGGTGGTTCCGAAAACTTCCATGAAGGTCCAGGTGGTTGGAAGTCTGGTAATGGAATGAATTAATTTACTCATTGACACCATATCCCACATAAAGTATAATATGTGGGTTCTCATGACTCGTTAGCTCAGTTGGATAGAGCAACTGCCTTCTAAGCAGTCGGTCGTAGGTTCGAATCCTACACGAGTCGTTTGTCTTCTTATTATGAAACCAGTTGAAATCTTACTTCTATTATCTGAATTGGAAGGAAGTTCTACTCACTTAAAATATCTTGGTTTTGATGAAGACAAAAAAATTCTTGATGAGATGAAAAAGAAGTACTATAAGTTGTATTTCAAACTCAAGAGAGAAGAAAATACGCCTCCGTAGCTCAGTGGTAGAGCAGGGCTTTTGTAAAGCTCAGGTCGCAAGTTCAAATCTTGTCAGAGGCTTGACAATCTAAAGTGATTGTTATATTATGGTCTCATCCGTGTGAAGGATGTGCCTGGGAGATCTTCTCCCACCACTTGCGGGTGTAGTTCAGTGGTAGAACGTCAGCCTTCCAAGCTGAATGTCGTCGGTTCGAACCCGATCACCCGCTTTCTGGTTACGGTTAACCAGAATTTATACCTACTATAAATACTTGACCTTTTGTAATATTAATTACATAGGTATATTTACAAGGACATGTCGAGTCCTTTCCATCTGTGGTAATCATCCACAATACATAAGAGGTTTTTAAAAAAATGATTAAATCTGTATTCGCAGCCACTGCTGCTCTGTCTATGTCCGCAGGCGCTGCCCTTGCAGGTCCCTACGTCAACGTGGAATCGAATGCTTCCTGGGCGGGAGACGATTACGTTGGTGCAATTACTGATATTCACGTCGGTTTTGGTGGCGATCTTGGCGAAGACGCATCTTGGTACGTTCAGGGAGGACCTGCGATCCTTGCCCTTGACGGCGCTGAGAACGAGACCCGTTACTCTGGCAAGGTTGGTGTTGCTGCTGATCTGACTGATAGTCTTGGTGTTTATGGTGAACTTTCCGCAGTCACTGCTACCGATTCTTTTGAAATGGATGATCTGGGTGTTGGCGGCAAACTGGGAGCAACTTTCTCCTTCTGATAGTTCATGCCGTAACACAAATTACGATATCCTAACGACCTCTCTAACGGGAGGTTTTTTTATGGTTAAATTTAAATTAAGTGCTAATATATACCAAGGTTTATCTAACAAAAAAGATGAAACTCAAAGAATTTTTTATTGCTACATTGACTGCACCTGTTCTTATTGCTTGTGGTGCTGAGGAAAAGAAAGATACATTCAAACTGAATGCAGCAGGTGCGACTTTCCCTGCTCCTTTGTATAATTCCTGGTTCGCATCCTTTAATAAAGAGACTGGAAATCAAGTGAACTATCAAGCAGTTGGTAGTGGTGCTGGTGTTCGTCAGTATACTGCTAAGACTGTTGACTTTGGTGCCAGCGATGGTGCTGTGAGTGATGCTAAGCAGAAACTGCCCATGGTTCATATTCCTATGACTGGCGGCGCTATCGTCCCTGCTTACAATCTACCTGGTTGTGATGCCAAGATGACGCAGACTCAACTTGCTGATGTCTTCCTTGGTAAGATTACAAACTGGAGCACCTTCGGTTGTGCTGATAAGCAGATCGTCACCGTGTGGCGTTCCGATGGTTCTGGCACCACCAAAGGATTCACCAACTCCCTGTCTGCCTTCTCTCCTGAGTGGAAAGCAAAGGTCGGCACTGGTAAGTCTGTGAAGTGGCCTGTTGGTGTTGGTGGTAAAGGTAACGCTGGTGTTGCTGGTACTATCAAGAACACTCAAGGTGCTATCGGTTATCTGAACTATGGTTACTTGAACGGTGGTAAGTTTCAACAGGTTGCTCTACAAAACAAGGCAGGCAACTTTGTGAAAGCAAACAGTGAAACCTCCGCTGCTGGACTTGCCAAGATCGTTCTAGACGATAAACTTCGTGGGGAAGATCCTAACCCTGTGGGTGCGAATGCTTATCCAATCGTATCTCTGACTTGGATTCTTGCTTATCCTGACTCTAGACCTGGAGTTAAGGAAACTCTTCGTTATATGCTGAGCGAAAAGTCGCAGGTGGTTTCAGATTCTTTGGGATATGTACCTCTTCCAGAGGATCTTCGGCAGAAATCTCTTGCTGCCGTTGACACAATTAAGTAAATATTGTATAGTTGGGGATCATTTGATCCCCTTTTTTATGAAAAAGAAAGTTCAAAAAATGTTAGAATGGTTCTATCAAGAATCTGATAGGGGTGAACAGAACATAGCAGAGTCTAAAAATCTTTATGATCTTGTGGAGAGACTTCAATATCGTTTGGAAGATATGGAAAACGAGCATATGCAGTTAACTTGCGAAATTGCTAGATTACAAGGTAAGCTAGATACCTTTGAATCTAGATTAGATAATGAAGATTAATCTTTGGTATTCAAAAAGCATGGGACAGTGGCGCTGGACTCTTTCCGAAGAATTCAAAAACGGTGTCACTAAAACGGAACAACATTCAGGTCAACAACCAATGTTGCGTGATGCTATGAATGATGTTGCCAATACGGTGGAATATATGTTAGAATATAAGCAATAGCAAGAATAGCTCAGCGGTAGAGCATCTCGTTTACACCGAGGCGGTCGGGGGTTCGATTCCCTCTTCTTGCATATAAATAAATGTGGAAACATTTTTGTGAAAGAAGTACACATTATAAAAATGGACACTATAAGAATAAGGTGCCGTTCCTGTGGAAAGGAATTAGTAGGTCACCCTAGTAAAGCATTTTCATGTGGTTGCCCTAATATGACCACAATTAGAGGAGATAAAATATCTGCTGTTGATTTATCCCAAGTTGTTATGTTAAATTCTCTTTCAAACAAAAAAGAGAATGTTTTATCTTCTGAAGATCTTGCTTTTCAGGAAAGTAGAAGACAACGTAAGATACGTAAAATGGATTTTGAGATAAGATAAATTTTATATTTTTTTAATGTCTGTAAGTAAATCCTAACATTATAGTCAAATTAGAAATACTTACTATAATAGCTAGTATGTATTTCAAACTAAAAACATATGGACAAAACATCCTTTGAGAATTGGGTGAGAGTCAAAGAAGCTTTAGAAGAATCAGGAAATACAGACAATTTCTACTATAGGAGAGCTTGTGCTATAGTATCGGGAGTACCCGATCCAATGGATAATCTGCCTAATGTCGCACAGGATGGATCAAATTAAACCGTCACATTATGTCACTCGTGAAGAGTGTCAAGAGATGATTGATGATGCAATACGAAAACATAATCGTAACGCTGGAATCATCAGTATGTTTGTTGGTTTCTTTATTCTTGGACTCTTTAGTGAGGGTCTGTTGAGACTTATTGGCGTTATTCCACCAGTAGTGCCATGGCTTCATCCACATTTATAAATTGGTCAGGAGTAGTTTTACTATTCCTATTTGGTGTAACAATGATTATACAGGGTCATTTTATCTATCATCAAAAACATGGATACTCCCGAAAAGAAACCGAAAACCCCGAAGCAAGGGACCGAGTTAGACGACAAATCGAAAAGGCGCTTAGAGATAGAAAGGATGATTCATCCACACGATGATGAACCTGATCCTACTGCCTACATGGGGAATTATAACTTCCCACAAATGTTGTTTGCTTTTTGTCTTGGATTTGTTACTATGTTTGTTCTATCAGTGAATGAGATTAATGAATTTAAAGGATGTCCATTACCATCATACTTTCAAGAAACTCCTAAATGAACGCTGACGAAAAGAGAGAGTTCTATAAAGGACTTAGGGAACGAATTAAGCAACTTAGAATGGAACATTTGTTTGAAGAACCATGCTTCATGTATGAACCTGAATGGGATGATGATGATGAAGAACCTGATATCTTTATAGGTCAAAATATATGAAATCTATTAACACGTTCACATTAAACATCACAGTTGCTATCTTAGACTTCCTGTATCAAGGTCGTCACTTTCAGAGATTCTGGGTTCTTGAGGAGATAGCACGAGCACCATACTTTGCTTTTTTAAGTGTGCTTCACTTGCGTGAATCGTTAGGTTTGCGTGGGCAGTGGCATATTTATTTGATGAAACAGCACTTTGAGCAATCGGTCAATGAAACAGAACATCTGGAAATCATGGAATCTAGGGGCGGTAATGCTTATTGGATTGATCGCTTTCTTGCCAGACACCTCGTACTTATCTATTATTGGATCAACGTGGTTTATTATTGGTTATCTCCTCGCGCTGCTTACCATCTCTCCTACGAAATAGAAATCCATGCTATGGAAACGTATGGTAAGTATCTGTCAGAGGTTGATGGATCTGATATAGATATATGCAGTGTGATGAATGATGAAATGCATCACGCACAAGAATTATACGAAGCGATGAGGATTATTGATCCTGATCGTTTAACTGTAAGAGAAAAAGATCGCAAACCATTTCCACCAGATGTAAGTGATTTGGATTCAGTAACATTAGTATCATCAGTAGAACAAAAATGAAAGTAGGATTGATTGGTCTTGGTCGCATGGGCGAGGGTATGTCTCGTCGCATGATGAAAGAAGGCATTGAAGTTTGGGGTTACAGGAGGAACTATGAAAAAGCTCAAGAAGCGTATAAAGCAGGTTATGTCAGTGGAATTGCCTCTTCTCTGGAAAGCCTTGTTCAAGTAGTACACAATCAAGAAGGATTGGTTGGTAAAGCACCAGGAATTTTTCAACTTGTTATACCCGCAGAATTAGTAGAGGAAACACTTAATGAGTTACTACAGTTTTGTGGTGAGGGAGATATTATTATTGATCACGGCAATAGTAATTTTAAGGACTCTCGCAGAAGGGCAGAAAGGTTATCTAAACTTGGCATCTCGTATCTTGACTGCGGTACTAGTGGTGGTGTTTACGGTCTGGAGCGTGGATACTGTCTTATGGTTGGTGGTACAGATACTGCAGTATCCGTTTGTTCTCCAATCTTTCGCGCACTCGCACCAGGTATTGCCTCTGCACCCCGCACAGACCCTTACTCAAGCGCAACATCTGCTGAGTATGGTTGGTTACATTGTGGACCACCAGGTGCAGGTCACTTTGTAAAGATGGTTCATAATGGAGTTGAGTATGGAATCATGCAAGCATACGCAGAAGGATTTAATATCCTGCATGAAGCTAATGCTGGGTCAGCTTACGTTAAAGAGGGCGATGCTGAGGTTGCTCCGATGGAGAATCCGAGGGATTATCAATATGATATTGACTGTTCTGAGGTGGCTGAGTTATGGCGTCGTGGTTCTGTGGTTGGTTCTTGGTTACTCGATCTTACCGCTGATGTTTTTAGGGGTGATAGAGAACTTAGCAAGTTCGATGGAGGAGTATCAGACAGTGGTGAGGGTCGTTGGACTGTTCACGCTGCTGTGGATCTTGGCGTACCCGCTCCTGTCATCAGCGGCGCGTTGTGGGCACGCTTTGAGTCGCGCCGTTTGGGTGCTTTCACTGCCAAGGTTCTGAACGGTATGAGAGCAATGTTTGGAGGTCATGATGTTCGCTGATGTTCTTAAATGGATCGCGATCCCGTTTGTGATATTTACGATACATTTTGGGATACGAAAAGGTGAAAATAACTACTACGAATCAGACAAATATGATGGAAATGGAACGGCCCACTAGTTCTGGGATTGTTATCTTTGGTGCGACTGGAGATCTGTGTAAGAAAAAACTAATTCCTGCACTTTATAATCTCTGGAAGAAAGACTTACTTCCAGAGAATTTTGTTATTACTGGATCTGCTAGACGTGAAAGAACTCCAGATCAATGGAAAGAATCTCTTGCTAATCCTGATGATTATCCTGAAGATTTTCTATGGCATTTAGATTATGTTTCCACAGATTTATCTTTACCAGAAACTCTGAATCATTTGCCGGGGTATCTGGATGATAACACTTACTTTTTATCTGTACCTCCAGAACGATATGAGAATGCTATCATCAATCTCAAAGAAGCAGGAAGACTTGATGACCCCGAAAAATCGCGTTTGGTTATTGAGAAACCCTTTGGGTACGATTATCAATCTGCTCATCATTTACAGTCTGTGGTTGAGCGACATTTACGCGAAAAACAGGTTTATCGCATTGACCATTATCTTGGCAAAGATACTGTTAATAACATACTTGCTACTAGGTTTAGCAATATTTTGTTGGAACCTTTATGGAACCGTAATTACATAGAAGAAGTTCAAATCTTCGCAACTGAAACAATCAGTTGTGATGGACGATCTCAATACTATGACACTGCTGGTGCTGTTAGGGACATGCTACAAAATCATGTTCTTCAGGTGCTTTCTCTCATTGCTATGGAAGCGCCATGCAGAATGGATGCGAAAGAAATTCGCAGAGAAAAAGTTAAAGTTCTTGCTGCCACTCGTTTAGGGGAGGATACAATCTTTGGACAATACAATACTTACCGCACTGAAGAGGGCGTTGATCCTCTCAGCAGTACTCCTACCTTCGTCGCTGGTTCTTTATATGTCGATAACTGGCGTTGGGAAGGAGTTCCTTTTCGCGTAATGACAGGCAAATGTATGCCCTATGGATGTGTGGAAGTTGTTATTAAATTTAAATCACCACCGCTAAAACTTTATGAAGGGGAAACAAATGATCGCATCGTTATGCGTCTTCAACCTAATCCTCATCTGGACATCCGTATGGATATCAAATCTCCTGGTCTTTCTGACAATTTGGAACTCGCTACCCTCACACACGCCTATCCCCAGGAAAGAGCGATTGATGGGTATGAGAAACTTTTATATGATGCGATCAGTGGAAATCAATCACACTTTGTCCACTCTGATGAAGTGATGGAATCCTGGAGAATTGTAGATGATCTTCTTTGTACTGGTGAAGAATGTCTCATCAATACAATTCCTCACATATATGAAGCAGGAACATGGGGTCCTACATCTAAAGTAGATGAGATTACAAATTGGGATTATCCAGCATGACTTTATTATTCATATTTGTGTTTATTACATTATTGCTGGTAGGAATGCAACTTACATGGCCGGGGAGGTATAGAGGATGATTCATTCAGCAGCACACTTTGCCGCTTGGGTATTGAATACCTGGTGGACTATGGCAATTATGGGATGGTCACTGGTATTTGTTCCAATTCTTGGAATGTGGGCAGTTCACAAATATGGATGGGAACATTGGGAACCATTTGCCAAACACCACAAATAGTGCTATACTTTGAAAGTTGAGAAGAACACCACCCACCCTTCTCAACTGCGGTGACCCCCTTGGTAGTTCAGGGTTAGCGGCGATAGGAACTACCACTTCGGGGTGTAGCGCAGTTTGGTAGCGCGGTGCTTTTGGGAAGCATAGGTCGCAGGTTCAAATCCTGTCTCCCCGACTTGCCAGATCTTCATCTGGCACCTTGACTACATAGATTCAAAACCTTATAATATAAGGGCAACCAAACACAACAATGGCACTGACTGAAAAATTCAAAAAAGACATCAGCACTCTCCGTGCTGCTGCCGCTGGAGAAATTTTCCTTGATGTAAAGAATCCGAAACTTTTCAAAAAGGTACGCCGCTACTACGAAAAAGTGGGAGTGGTATTTTCAGGAGATCTTCTAGATGATTATGAAATGCTGATGGAGCATATCTACAGCGATCTTGAAACTGTTGAGGTTAGTCAATGAAAGTAATGAAAAAACCAACCGTTCTTCTTGAACGGTTTCCTTATCGTTATGTACAAGTTGGTATTCTGGAAATCAATGGAAAACCAGATTGCCGTATTCAAAAAGTAGATTCTTACACCGGACGTTACAGAGACATGTATCTCTGTGATAATGAAATGCAGTTAATGACTGCCATGGAAGATCATGATTACACCTGTTGGTTAGACCCTGATGGTGTTCCATGCTATGTAACTGGTGATGTAGTTACTGCTCGCGGTCGCGGAGTGACCTGAAACCTGCCCTGGTCGGGATGGTCAATTGACCCTCGGGTTTCCTTATTCCTAAAATAAGGTGGTGGAGTCATTAGACCCTCTTTGGTTTCCTTATTCCTAAAATAAGGTGGTGCGGATGGGATTATCCCGCCAGGTTTCTTGTTTCCTGTAAAAGAACAAGTGGCGTGCATGAAAGACCTAAAAGGACGGTTGCTTAAACCGTCCTTTTTTAGTATAATAGTTAAAACGACTATAATATGAAAGTTGCTCTAATTACTGGAATTACTGGACAGGATGGATCATACCTAGCAGAACTTCTCCTTGAAAAAGGATATGAAGTTCATGGTATTGTTCGTCGCTGTTCACTTATCAACACTTATAGAATTGATCACATTTATGATCACATTCATCTTCATTATGGTGATTTGACTGATGCTACCAATATTATTGGAGTTATCAAAAAGATTGAACCTGATGAAATCTATAATCTTGGTGCTCAGAGTCATGTAAAAGTTTCTTTTGAGATGCCGGAATATACTGGTAACGTTGATGGTCTTGGCACTCTTCGTATCCTTGAGGCAGTTCGCCTTTTGGGAATGGAGAAAGGTGTAAGAATCTATCAAGCATCTACCAGTGAACTTTATGGACTTGTTCAAGAAGTTCCACAAAGTGAAACAACACCATTTTATCCACGTTCTCCATATGGTGTAGCAAAACTGTATGGATATTGGATTGTGAAAAATTACAGAGAGTCTTATGGATTACATGCAAGTTCTGGAATACTTTTCAATCATGAAAGTCCCCGAAGAGGAGAAACGTTTGTTACCCGCAAAATTACCAGAGGATTGTCCCGTATTTCAACTGGGGAACAAAACGTATTATCTCTCGGAAACCTTGATGCACGAAGGGATTGGGGACATGCAAAAGACTTTGTGAAAGCAATGTGGTTGATGCTTCAACAAGATGAACCTGATGATTATGTAATTGCTACGGGAGAACAATATTCTGTTCGTGATTTTGTTGATGCTGCAGCACCATACTTTGGCATGAAGATTGAATGGATGGGTGAGGGTCTGAACGAAGTTGGATATGATTGGAACACTAAGAGACCTGTTATCAAAGTAGACCATAAATATTTCCGACCCGCTGAAGTCCAATCTCTTCTGGGTGATGCCACTAAGGCAAAGGAAAAACTGGGTTGGGAACCCGAAACTTCTTTTACAGAATTAATTGAGGACATGGTGCTTTATGGACAGTGAGAGTCGAGTTTATGTTGCTGGGAACACAGGTCTTGTGGGATCAGCAATTGTTCGTATGCTTCACAGAAAAGGATATACGAACATTTTTTCTAGTCCTTCTTCTTATTGGGATCTTCGTAGACAAGATGATGTTGGTCGATTTTTTCAAGTAAATCAACCACAATATGTTTATCTCGCTGCTGCTAAAGTAGGTGGAATTGGTGCTAATAAGGATTATCCGGCACACTTCATTTACGACAATTTGATGATTCAATCAAATATAATTAACGCTGCTCGTAAGTTTGGAGTTAAGAAACTATTATTTTTGGGATCTTCATGTATCTATCCAAAGATCTGTGAACAACCAATTAAAGAAGAATATTTAATGACAGGTCCTCTTGAACCAACCAATGATGCTTATGCTATCGCTAAGATTGCTGGCATTAAAATGTGTCAAGCATATAGAAAGCAGTATGGATTTAACTGTATTTCTTTGATGCCTACTAATCTATATGGTCCCAAAGATAACTTTGATCTTGAGACATCTCATGTTCTCCCAGCAATGATTCGTAAGTTTGATGACGGTAAAAGAGGTAAACCTGTTACACTATGGGGAAATGGATCCGCTAAAAGAGAGTTTCTTCATGTTGATGATCTTGCTGATGCTTGTTTCACTTGTATGAAGGATTATAATAGTCCTGAACCAATTAATGTTGGAACTGGTGAAGATGTATCAATTAAAGATTTGTCTGAATTAGTTTCAGATACTGTTGAATATAATGGAATCATTAATTGGGATACTAGTAAACCAAATGGAACTCCACGTAAAGTATTGAATGTCGATAAAATTAAAGCACTTGGGTGGGAACCTCAGATTAATTTGAAAGAAGGTATCAAATCAACTTACGAATGGTATAAAGATTATGCTCGCAAATGATGACTTAGGAAATCTTGGTAGACTTGGAAATCAAATGTTCCAATATACATCACTTCGTGGTCTTGCTGCGAAGCATGATTATGAGTATTGTTTACCTCCAAGATCTGTTGTAGCAACTAGAGATATTAACTGTGTAAATTCAGACATCACTATGTTTGAGTGTTTCAATATTCCTGATGCTCCTAAGTATGTTACTAATTTTCCTAAGGTTATGGAGGCAGGTTTTGAATTAGATCAAAATTTGTGGGATAATTGTCCTGATAATATTTCTCTTTATGGATACTTTCAAACAGAAAAATATTTCAAACATATTGAAAAAGAAATAAGATCCGCATTTACTTTTGTAGATGAGATTTGTATTCCTACTGAAGAATCATTCAAACAAAATTTTGGTGATACTGAAGTTATTGCTGTACATATCCGAAGAGGTGATTATCTTGAATACTACCATCACATCAAACAAACGACTGATTATTACAAAGAAGGATTGTCTCGTATGCCAGATGACATCCCTGTTCTTGTTTTTTCTGATGGAATAGATTGGTGTAAAGAGCAGGAGATATTTCGGGGAGATAGATTTATTTTTGCTGAAGGTAATAATACAGCAGTTGATTTGTGTCTTCAATCTCTATGTGATTATCATGTGATTGGAAATTCTTCATTTTCATGGTGGGGATCTTGGTTGGCGAAAAGCAAAAAAACTGTAGCACCTTCATATTGGTTTCATGAAAGTTTAGGTAAGGATACAAAAGACCTTTATCTTGATGGTTGGGAGGTTATTTGATGATTGATTTTGTAATACCTTGTCACCCTAAAGATTTCCCATCACTTAAATTGTGTGTTAAAGGAATAGGAAATATTTCTTCTGCGGGCAGAATTTTTATTGTTTCGATGGAAGATCCTCGAATAGAAGGAACAATTCATGTACCAGAAGAAAGATACTTCAAGTATATTGATAAAGAAAAAATTGCTCAGAAGTTCTCTTCTCATGCTCCACATTTTTTGTATAGAACAAAATGGGTATATCAGCAGTTTCTGAAGTTATATGCTTTCAAGGTTATTCCAGAACTTTCTGATTCTTATGTCCTTGTTGATTCCGATACAATATTTTTGAGAGATATACCATTTGATTCTGATAAGTTCTTCTTCTGTAGAGCAGAAGAATATCATAAACCTTATCTCGAACCAATCAAGAAACTTTTTGGAATTGAAAAAACAATAGGTTTCTCTGCTATTTCTCATCACATGATCTTTAATAAGGAGAAGATGGCAGAGATGCATACCACTATTGAAAATAGATTTGAATGCGAATCTTTATTTGAAATTATTATAAGTATCCTTGATTATACTGAAGGATCTTGTATGAGTGAATGGGATATTTACGCTAATTATATGATTTTGAATTATCCAGATATGTGTCAGCAAAGGCAATTAGTGTGGGAGGATATTTCATTCATTCCAGTCAAATCTCATTTAGATGAATTTAAAGATGACTTTGATTTTGTTTCGTGTCATGGATATAAGAGAGGGATAGAATGATAAGTTATATCCATTGTCACATCGGACAATTGCCACCAGATTATCTAATAGATTCTTTTAGAACTATTGATAGAGTTGATCCAGAATCAAGAATTATATTTGTAACAGATCAAGATGTTGATATAGATGGTGTAGAAGTCCTTCAAGTAAAAGATATTGCTTCTGAACAAACCTTAAGAGTTATGGACATGAATTTGTTCAGAACAGAATCTAATCAACTTTGGAGAACATCTATATTCAGAGTTTTTCTTGTCAGAGATGCGATGGTTCATTTGAATCTTGATGCTTGTTATCATTTTGATTCTGATGTTCTTATGTTTCAATCATCTAATCAATTTGAACATCTAATCAATGATTTTGATGGTCTTTATATTACCTATCATAATAACTTAGAAGTGGTGTTTGGGTTCTCACGATTTGGCAGTATAGAAAAAACAAATAAAATTTGTCATATTCTACATGATGTAGTTTTTAATCCATCTCTACAGGTTGAGTATTCGTCATCTGGTATGGCAAATGAGATGAGATTGATATGTGGAATAATGGATAGAAATCCAGATTTAATTAGAAAACTCAATATTTTTCCAAATGAAACTAATATAGTATTTGATCCTTCCTCATATGGACAATTTTTTGGTGGAACACATCAAGGTCATGCTCCAGGATTTGCTCATCATACGCATGATATAGGTCGTGGTATTCAGAGTGGTGAACTTGTTCCTGTGATGATTGACAAAAAACCATACGTGAAATATGATGGTAAGGAATATCCAATTATCAATCTTCACATTCACTCTAAAGTTACGGCACCATTCTTATGAATATAATCCGAGGCGAGTCGTATCCTCAAGTTGCTGATAAAGTATTGATTCATTATGATCAACTTTATTGTGATCCATATACCATAGAGGATGGAGATGCGATTTATATTGATACTCACCACATATTATCGTTCAAAGATATTCTAAACAAAAGAAAATCTTTGAAAATTATTACCTCTAATAGTGATCATTGTTTGTATGATGGTCCGACAGACAATCCTAATGGTATAGATGTTCAGCAACTTACTTGTTGGGATGAGTGGTATGGACAAAATTCTTATTCTGAAAAGGTTATTCCACTGCCTATTGGATTTGAAAATAAAAGATGGGAAGCAACTTTTGGACCTAAGACTAAATGGTTGATTGAATCAAGAAATAAAGAATATGATCCTGTAAAGACAGCATATTTAAACTGTAATAAAAATACTTCTTTAGCAGAACGTCAATTTTGTTATGATTCAGCATCACAAATGAAGTTCATCTCAATTGATGAACCAAACCTTTCTTATTCAGAATATCTACAAAGAATTAGGGATCATAAGTTTGTTTTAAGTCCTAGAGGTAATGGTCTTGATTGTCATAGGACCTGGGAAATTTTGATGATGCGTCGAGTTCCTGTTATCAAAAGAGAGGGTTCTATGGAGCGTCTATATAAAAATATGCCTGTTCTATTTGTTGATAATTGGTCTGATTTGAATTCTATAAACCTTGATGAGGTTTATGATAAGTTCTCCTTTGACAATCAAGATTATCTAACGGTGGATTACTGGTTGAATTTCATTAATTAATCTCATGCAATATGTCGTTGAGGATATGAGAGTGTTTAACTCATATCTTACTCAAACATTCAAAAACAAAGAAGTAGAAGTTATCTTTGATGTTGGTGCTTGTCACGCATTGGAGTCTGTAGAACTATCTAAAAAATATCCAAACGCAAAAGTATATACGTTTGAAGCAAATCCAGTATCGTATAATGTTTGTGTAGAAAATACTGAAGGTTATGATTCTATTACTGTTATTAATGAAGCAGTAAATAATTATGATGGACTATGTAAGTTTTATCCTATGGACAAGGAAAAAACTATAACAACATGGGAAGATGGAAATCAGGGAGCATCCAGTCTTTATCGTGCTAATGGTCAATATGATTTTATAGAAAAATATGTTCAATATGAAATCGAAGTTCCTTGTACACGTCTAGATACGTTCTGTGAAAAGAATGGTATTGATAAGATTGATATCATTTGGATGGATCTTCAGGGAGCAGAACTTAAAGCACTTCAAAGTCTTGGTTCACTTTTAGATACAGTTCAAATTATTCACACTGAACTTGAGATGAATCCAATGTATGAAGGACAATGCTTGTTCAGGGATGTAAATGAATATCTGACCAATAATGGTTTTGATTTAGAATATGGTGATACCAACGTTCAATTTGGTTCAAATTTCATTTTTACAAATCAGAGGTAACTTATTATGAAAAAAGATTTTTGTGTGATAACTTATTGTAATGAACCTTGGTTAGATAGAGCTCATCAGACCATTCAAGAATTAAGAAGGAATGGTAAGTATGAAGGTGATATCGTTGTTATTATTGGTGATGATCTTAAAGATAAAGATCTTTCTTATGATGATGAAAAAGTTATCATTAAATATTTTCCCGAAATTGACAGAACAGAACAACTCAAAAAATTAATACAGAAACCGATAACACATAGAACTGATTTTCCAGAGGTGCGAAAGTCATTTCAGTGGCATAAGATTTATGCTTTCCATACCTATTTCAAACAGTGGCAATATTGTTGGGGAATAGATGCTTCTATGAAAATATTCAAACCTGTTGATAAGATTGTTGCTCTTGCCGAAAGGGGTAAATTCTTAGCAGCACTTGATGATCCATCAAAGGTTTGGAAACTTAGAGATCAATTTGATAAAGTAGAGTTTCCAGAAATTTATCGTGAGTTGAATGAAAATTTTGATTTGTCAAAAGATTATTTTCAAACAACTACATTCATTTATGATACAGATTTAATTGATGAAGATACATGTGACTTATTGAATGAATGGTCATTGAAATACTTTACAAGTAAAACAAATGATCAGGGAGTTATAAATCTCTACTTCAATGGTCTTCATGATTGCTTTAAAGAATTGAAAACTGGTGATGAAGAAACAAGTTATTATGATTTCTTTGAGAGATATGGTCGAAAAAAAGAAGACTATATTATGCTGAAGCAAGTTAAAACGTAGAATAATGAGTGAATCTTTTTCAAATCTTACAAATAAGGGAATACCATTTGATTTGAAACTCAACGAAGAAATTTTCTTTAATAAAGAAAATGGTTTTTTCATTGAACTCGGAGCATATGATGGTTTAATTCAATCGAATACTGCGTTTTTTGAAAAAACAAAAAACTGGACTGGTATACTGATTGAAGTTTCTGGAGAAAGATATAAGGAGTGTGTAAAGAATAGACCAAAATCTATATGCTTTAATACTGCTTGTGGTGCTGAAGATGATTATCAAGTTTCACTGAATCATGAAAATGGTTTGATGACAAAAGTAGTTGATGGTGGTGAATATACATGTCAAACTACAACTCTAGAAACTATTATAGATAAATGTGAAATTAATAAAAATATTGATTTTCTATCATTAGATGTTGAAGGTTATGAATTGGAAGTATTGAAAGGATTAAACCTTAAAAAATATAGACCAAATTATATGCTCATAGAATTGTGGGATTCTAATGAGTATGATGTAAAAACATTCCTACAGAAGAATGATTACAAGTGTTTATGTAATTATTCCCAATATAATCCAATTTCTAATCCCGGTTGGGGCACTACTGGATTTCATAATGATTTTTTATTTAAGGATATGAAATGAAAATCTGTATCATTACAATAGCAACAAATGAGTATATTCAGTTTGTCGATCGTCTTTTAGAAGATATTGAAAAGTATTTTCTTGATGACGAAGAATTAGATTTTAATTGTCTATTATTCACTGATCATGAAATTGAAGAGGTATCTGATAATGTAAAAATATCTCACATTGGTCACAAACCTTGGCCAGAACCTGCTATGAAAAAATATAATTATATTACATCTGAAGCAGAGTTCTTAAAGGATTTTGATTACTTGTTTCTTTTTGATGCTGATGTTGGTATTGTTTCTCCAGTTGGTGGTGAAGTTTTGGATGATTTAGTTGGTGTATTACATCCATATAAAGTATTAGAGAGTAAAGAATTTTATCCTTATGAAAAGAGAGAAGGATCTACTGCTTACGTCTCCGATGAGGACCATGATAAGTATTATGCTGCAGCATTTGTGGGTGGAAAATCTAAAACCTTCTTAAAGATGGCAAAGACTATTTCTGAAAGAGTTGAGGAGGATGAAAGGAATGGTATAATTGCTAGATGGCATGATGAGAGTCATCTCAACAAATATTTTAATGAGAACCCACCAACTCAATTGAGTCCATGTTATATGTTTCCTGAAGAATTGATTAACCAACCAGGTTATCCATATAAACCAAAAATAGTTGCGCTAAAAAAAGAAAGTCATTTTAATAATGAAAAATTTATAGCAGGTCAATATCCAAATCATTATGGAAATTATGCAGCAAATTGATTTAAGAAAAATTCCTGCGGTTTATATGAATTTGCCGCAAGATACAGACAAGAAAGAAAAGATGGAAGCACTTCTTACGAAGTGTGGATTTGAAACTATCCTTCGTGTTGAAGGACCTTACCGACCACATAATCCACCATCTGGTTGTGCTGGTGCTCACTACAATGGTTTATGTGAGATTGATCCACCCTTTGTTCTCTTTGAGGATGATTGTATTCCTCTAGATGCATTCAAACCAGAAATTGAAGTTCCTAAAGATGCTGATGCGGTTTATCTTGGAACCTCTCAATGGGCAAGATATCTTGGAGCATTCTCCGGACCATTTGTCCATTATGAAAAAGTAAGTGATGATCTTGTTCGCACATTTAATATGCTTGGTGGTCATGCAATCTTGTATTTGACCTCTGAATATGTTAATATGTGCAGGCGTATTAGTAATCACGCAGCAGAGGTGATTGGATACAACCAAGATCCTGGTTTTGCTGAAGTTCAAAAATACTTTAACGTTTACTGTGTAAATGATCCATTCTTCAGGCAAGATGGATATAATGAAGCAGTTACCACTTGTAAGATTAGTGATGTAGGTATTCACGTTAGTGATGCCCAAAGATTTTTTGACAGTGTCAAGTTTGATCTTTCAAGACTTCAAGGAGTTCCTGATCTTGCTGGTGCTCCTAGCACATATCACCCATTGAAAATTGTATGAAATCCCTAGTTACTGGCGGCGCAGGATTTATCGGATCCAACCTTGTAGATGAACTTTTGGAACTTGGTCATGAAGTTGTAGTAATTGATAATGAGTTCTCTGATGCTCACGATCAGTTTTACTGGAATGAAGATGCGAGCAACCATAAGTTCGATATTCGTGATTATGAAAACACACGTCCACTCTATGATGGTGTTGATTATGTGTTTCATATCGCTGCTGAGGCACGTATTCAACCCGCAATTCTCAACCCTATTGAGGCAGTTAGTATTAACTCTGTAGGCACCTGCACGGTTCTGCAGTGTGCTCGCGAGGCGGGTGTGAAGAAAGTAATGTATTCTTCTACGTCATCTTCCTACGGATTTAATCCAGTTCCTAATGTTGAAACTCAACCAGATAATTGTTTGAACCCATATTCAATCTCTAAAGTAAATGGAGAAAAACTTTGTACGATGTACACCAAACTGTTTGGTTTGGATACCGTTATTTTCAGATACTTCAATGTGTATGGTGAAAGACAACCGTTGAAAGGTCAGTATGCACCTGTTGTAGGTATCTTCCTTCGTCAACGTGCTGCTGGTGAACCTCTTACTATTGTGGGTGATGGTGAGCAACGTAGAGACTTTACATATGTTGGTGATGTTGTTAATGCTAATATTATGGCAGCAATCAGCAATGCTGATGAAGAAGCATATGGTCAGGTTTACAACATTGGCAATGGTGTGAACTATTCTGTCAATGAAGTAGCAGCAATGATCTCTGATAACACCACTAATATTTCTCCACGTATTGGTGAGTCCAGAGTTACTTGTGCGAATAATGAGAAAATGTACAATACTTTTGGGTGGAGACCCAAAGTTAAACTTGAAAATTGGGTGAGGGAACAATTATGATTCATATTTTCACATCAGTAGTAAATCGTCCCGACTTTGTTATTCTTCAAGAAACTCTATTTAAAAAGTTTTTGAAAGATGAATACAAATTTCATATTGTTGATGACTCAGTTGATCCAGAAATTAAAGAGCAGTTTCAAGTTGCTTGTTCTTTAAATGAACTTGAGTATTATAGAAAACCGCCAACAAACAAACCACTAAATCCAGCACAAGCTTGTGCTCACACTGTTCAGTGGACATATGATAATATCATCAGAAAAAATCATAGTGAAGATATAGTATTTTTCTTAGACTCTGATATGTTTTTAATTGATGAATTTTGTATAGAAGATTATATGGAAGATGCCATTATTGCTGGACTTCCTCAACAAAGATCTCATGTAGAATACATGTGGAATGGTATCATGTTTTTTAATATGCCTAAGATTGAAGATAAGAATATCGATTTTTCTGACGGTATGGTTGATGGGCAAATGACTGATGTCGGTGGTCAGACATATTGGTATTTTAAGAATACTGGTATTGAAATGAAAAAAACTGATGAGGTTTCACCTACGTATCCAACTCACTACAATGATATAGAACTTCAAAATGAAGAAGTAACCAGAGGTTATAATATAGAATTACATTTAGATTGTAAGTTTATTCATTACCGTGCTGCGACTAATTGGCATTCAAATTGGAAAGGATCTAACGATCCTTTGGAGAAAAAGACAAAGATGTTCAACATGATTATTGAAGACGTTCTATCTTAACAATGGATAAAAACAAAGCGGTATATAAACTAAAAGGACTTCCTCCGATATATGTTATCAACTTAGATGATAAACCAGAACGTTGGAAGTTTATGGAAGAGCAATTTAAGTATTGGCAGATAGAAAACTATCAACGTATTTCTGCTTATGATGGTAGAGGTGACAATGATTTGGGAGAAATACTAAAAGGTAGATATCCTGATCAAATGACATCGGGAGAAGTTGGTTGTGTTACTTCTCATCTAAAAGCACTTAAGATGTTTTTGGAGACAGATGAACCTTGTCTTCTAATGATGGAAGATGATTGTGATATATCAAATGTATTTCACTGGGGATTTACTTGGAAAGATTTTTATTCAAAGATTCCTTATGATTATGATGTTGTTCAACTTGCCATAATAAATCCTGCTTCAATAACAGTTCAACTTCATAAGAGATATGTCAATGACTTCTCTACTGCTTGTTATTTGATTACTAGGAGACATGCTCAAAAGTTAGTTGACCTTCATTGTCGTGGTGATAAGTACAAACTTGACCAGGGTATGAAACCTCGTGCTGTAGCAGATGATTTAATTTATAACTCTGGTAATACTTTTGCTATCCCTTTATTTCTTTATAAGATTGAATTGGGATCTGATATTCATGATATTCATATTGATGCCTTCCATAAAAGTAGTCATGAAGGTCTTTGGCAGTTTTGGAGAAATCAATCTCCAGATGTAAATTGGAATGATATGTTTGAATATAATCCTTATGCTGGTAGACTTCCACCTGGATTTGAAGCGAAATAAATGAATATACTCACAGAAGGGCTTGACACCTTTCTTTTTTTTCTATATACTATGTAAAGATTTACAACGTTAAGTAAATGACTGTAACAACAAATGAGAGAGGGCAGCAAAATCTGTTTGCTAAAGAACCCAGAATGTATGTTTCTCAAACTGACGTAGAGCGTTATGGATATGAGACCTATGCTGAGAAAGCAGAGAAGTTAAATGGACGCACTGCTATGCTTGGATTTGTTGCTGCTATTATCTCTTATGCTTCTACTGGTAGTGTATTTTTCTTTGGTGTCTTCGGATTCTGACAATTGATACTTGACGATGTCAAGCAATCTATATAATTTTTACATTCGGTATCAATGTCCTGCAATCTTCGCGCTAAAATTATTGAAGCACTAAGTGCTGATGCTCAAGGTAATATTGCTAAAGCAAAAGCAAATGTAGAAGTTTACCTACATCAACCTGTAGGTATTGGCGAACACCCAGACATCCTCGCTGCAATTCAAGATCAACTTGATATTATTGCACATGAGGAAGAACGCTTAGAAGTTATTCAAAAACACTTTACTGATCACACCTAATGGAAAACTCCCTTCTTGAAATTCTTACTTACTATGTTATTGGTGGTGCCCTTTTGATTGGTGCCCCAGGAGTATTCTTTTTTATCGTATTCATGCCTGCTCTTCAGAATACTAAAGGGCGTATGGTTGGATACAAAGACCACAAACAATATGGAGATTCATCAATTTATGAGAATTCTCCTAGCGATCAATCTAAGTTTTATTTGGAGCTCCCTGGATAATATATACGTCAGATAAACAGACTTATATGCCAAATCCAGACGCACTTTATCAGGATATGCAAAAACTTGACGATATGTATGAAGAGTTATTGTGGCATCCTGACGACGAATTACAATTTACTCACGATGGTCAAAAGATCATCATCACTAACAAAACTTTGGAGGAACAACAATGAACCAAAACGCAGAACGTATTAATGGACTTGCAGCCATGATCGGTATCGTTGCCGCGATGGGTGCTTATGCCGTAACAGGGCAAATCATTCCAGGTATTTGGTGATGCTTTTTCTTGCCACTTGTATGATAGGCGGATTTGTCTTCGCTGCTTTGATTTCTGATATCAATGCCGATGACGATGACGATATGGATGGTGGTATGATGATTCCCGCACAAATGCCGGCATCTCATATTTGACGGTTAAATAAAATAGAATATAATATAAGGGCAGCAATGCCCTTTTTTCATATGGTACAAAACGAAATTAGTGACAGATTGAAAGAACGTCTCCATTATACTTTGGGAAAGAGTTCTCATAATACCACAGCTCATGATGTATATACGGCATTGTGTTACGCAGTGAGAGATAAGATGATGGATAATCATCTGGTAGAAAAATCTCATCGGAAAGAAATCGCATATCTATCAGCAGAATTTTTGATTGGTCCGCAATTAAGCAACAATCTTCTTAATTTAGATATTCGCAAAGAAGCAGAGGATGCGGTTTCTAAATTTGGATATACCTTAGATGAGATTCTTGAGCAATCAGAAGAACCTGGACTAGGTAATGGTGGTTTAGGTAGACTCGCTGCTTGTTATATGGAATCCATGGCAACACTTAGAGTTCCTGCCACTGGATATGGTATTAGATATAAGTATGGTATTTTTAAACAAACAATCCGCGACAATCAACAGGTAGAAGTTACTGATAATTGGTTACATGGGGATTGGCCATGGGAACTTTGTTATCCTGATGAATCTGTTATGGTTGGATTTGGTGGTAAGGTAGAGCACTATGAACTATCTGAATATGATTCTAGAGTGCGTTGGGTTCCAGACAAGTATGTGGTTGCTGTTCCTTACGACGTTCTTCAGGCAGGATATAAGGTCGATAGTTGCGCTAAAATTAGACTCTGGAGAGCAGATGCAATAGATGTATTCGATTTTTACGCTTTTAATATCGGTGATTATATTGGTTCTGTAGAGAATAGTGTAAGATCTGAAACGATTTCTAAGATTCTTTACCCTAACGATGAAACAGATCAAGGTAAAGAACTTCGTTTGAAACAACAGTTCTTCTTTGTAAGTGCTTCTCTTCAGGATATGATTAGAAATCTCAAGGAAAGAAACTTACCTATTGAAGAGTTCTATGAACATTATCAAGTTCAACTGAATGACACTCACCCATCAATCGCTGTTGCTGAATTGATGAGATTGCTAGTTGACGATCATCATATGGATTGGGATCTGGCATGGGATATTACAAGTAAGTCTATCGCATATACAAACCATACACTGCTTCCAGAGGCACTGGAGAAATGGAGTCTCAAGTTATTTGAGAGTTTGTTGCCAAGACATCTTGAAATCATTTATGAAATCAATTCACGATTCCTGCAAGTTGTACGGATGAAGTATCCTGGTGACGATCAAGTTCTTCGTAAATTGTCAATCATAGATGAAGCTGGTAACAAGTCTGTGAGAATGGCGCATCTTGCGACAGTTGGTTCTCATCATGTGAATGGTGTTGCTGCGCTTCATTCTGATCTTATTACCAAAAATTTGATGCCAGAGTTCTATGATCTTTGGCCTCATAAGTTTACAAATGTAACTAATGGTGTAACACCACGTCGTTGGTTGGCAGATTCTAATCCAGCACTTGCTGAGGTCCTTAATGAATATGTGGGGACTGATTGGGTTTCTAATATGAGTCTTTTGGGTAACTTGGAAAATTATGTTGATGATTCCATGTTACTTGAAAAGATTGGCGCTACAAAACTGATTGGTAAGCATAAACTAGCACAATACATACAGAAGACTCTTGGTGTTTCCGTTGATCCATCAAGCATGTTTGACGTTCAGGTGAAGAGAATTCACGAATACAAACGACAGCATCTCCTTGCTTTATGGGTGGTTTCTAGGTATGTGTATATCAAAAATCATAAAGACGATTACGTTGTACCTAGGACAGTAATCTTTGGTGGTAAGGCAGCACCTGGATATTATATGGCGAAAGAAATCATTAGATTTATTTGTAACGTTGCTGAAACCATCAATTCAGATCCTGATATGAATGGTAAGTTGAGAATTGTATTCTTACCAAACTATAGTGTTAAGTTGGGGGAGAAGGTTTATCCTGCTGCTGATTTATCCGAACAGATTTCTACCGCAGGTAAGGAAGCATCTGGTACTGGAAACATGAAGTTTCAGATGAACGGCGCTTTAACTATTGGAACATTAGATGGTGCTAATGTTGAGATTAGAGAACTCGTCGGTGAAGAAAATTTCTTCCTATTCGGTAAGACTGAAGAAGAAATACAGCAACTGTGGAAAGATGGATACGATCCTCAGTATCATATGAGTGGTTGTTTATTTGAAGCGATTCAATTAATTAAATCAGGTCATTTCTCAAATGGCGAAAAGAATTCATTCACTGATTTAATGTCCAATCTTATAGAGAAAGATCCTTTCTGTGTATGTGCTGACTTTAGTGATTATTGTCGCGCTCAGAGTGTTGTAGACACAACCTGGGGTAACCGTGAGGAATGGAATCGAAAGTCTCTTATTAATATCGCTAAATCTGGTTTCTTCTCATCAGACCGTTCAATTCAGGATTACTGTGATACCATCTGGAAAGTATGAGTAAAAATACTTGTTGACAAATACGGGGAACCGAACTATTATACATAGTGTTGAAGGTTACGAAATGTAACGCAACTCTCCTCAAACCGAGACCTATAGGGAGTCTAAATCACGTCTCTAATACCTCAGACGGAGGGTGTCTGAGGAATATTCTACCCGGTGTTCCCCGCACTCATACATAACCCTTTTACGAAAATGGCTACAACTCTTTCAAGACAACAATCATCCACTTGGGATAATTTCTGCGAGTGGGTAACTTCCACCAATAACCGCCTCTATGTCGGTTGGTTCGGCGTTCTGATGATTCCAACTCTGTTGGCAGCAACCATCTGTTTCGTCGTAGCATTCGTCGCTGCTCCTCCTGTGGACATCGATGGCATCCGTGAACCTGTCGCTGGTTCACTCATGTACGGTAACAACATCATCTCTGGTGCAGTTGTTCCCTCTTCCAACGCAATTGGTCTTCACTTCTATCCTATTTGGGAAGCCGCATCGCTCGACGAGTGGTTGTATAACGGTGGACCTTTCCAACTTGTAATTTTCCACTTCCTCATCGGCATCTACGCCTACATGGGTCGTGAGTGGGAACTCTCCTACCGCCTGGGTATGCGTCCTTGGATCTGCGTTGCCTACAGCGCACCTGTCGCTGCTGCTTCTGCTGTATTCCTCGTTTATCCTTTCGGTCAAGGTAGTTTCTCCGATGCTATGCCTCTTGGTATTTCTGGCACTTTTAACTATATGCTTGTATTCCAAGCAGAACACAATATCCTTATGCACCCGTTCCACATGCTCGGTGTTGCTGGGGTATTCGGTGGATCTCTTTTCTCTGCTATGCATGGAAGTCTGGTTACTTCTTCGCTGGTTCGTGAAACCACTGAAACTGAGTCCCAGAACTATGGTTACAAGTTCGGTCAAGAAGAAGAGACCTACAACATCGTCGCAGCACACGGTTACTTCGGTCGTTTGATCTTCCAGTATGCATCCTTTAACAACTCACGTTCTCTGCACTTCTTCCTCGCTGCGTGGCCTGTTGTCGGTATCTGGTTCACTGCTCTTGGTGTTAGCACCATGGCATTCAACCTTAACGGATTCAACTTCAATCAGTCGATTGTTGAGTCCCAAGGCAAAGTGATCAACACCTGGGCGGACGTACTCAATCGTGCTGGTCTTGGTATGGAAGTTATGCATGAGCGTAACGCACACAACTTCCCCCTTGATCTTGCTGCTGCTGAGTCCACTCCTGTGGCACTCACCGCACCTAGCATTGGTTGACTTTTAAGTTCATAAAGTGTATTATAAAGAGACCTCCGGGTCTCTTTTTTTATTGAAGTCCGTTAGAAAAAAAATGTCAGAATTTATCGGTCGTCACATTGGTCCATCAATTAATCAGCAAACTCGGATGCTTGAAGATCTGGGTCTTTCAAATTTAGATGAACTCGTCGATCAAATCGTTCCTAAATCTATATTGATCGATAAGGAAGCACTTAAAGGTATTCCTCAAGGTTGTGATGAGAAGAAAGCATTATCCGAACTTCGTGTAATTGCAGATAAAAATATCGTTAGTAATCGAAGTGAACGTGGATATTATGAAACTTTTTGCCCTCCAGTTATTCAAAGAAACGTATTTGAAAATCCTGCATGGTATACATCGTATACACCGTATCAAGCAGAGATATCTCAGGGAAGACTGGAAGGATTATTCAACTTTCAAACTCTTATCACAGAGTTGACCGGACTACCTATTGCTAATGCTTCATTACTAGATGAAGGAACTGCTGCTGCAGAAGCGATGATTATGAGTTATGGTGCAGCAAAGGGGAGAAATAAATTTATCGTTGATAAGAATGTATTTCCACAAACTCTTTCGGTTATTCAAACTAGAGCAGAACCTTTAGGCATTGAAGTTGAAGTATGTGATTTTCAAAGTCATGTATCTTTTGAAAATACTTTTGGTATTTTGATTCAGTTACCTGGTAATGATGGTGAACTTTGGGATCCAACTAGTATCATTTACACTGCTAAAGAATATGATGTCTTGGTAACTGCTGCAGTTGATCCATTCCTTCAAGTTCTAATGAAACCTGTTGGTGAGATTGGTGCTGATATTGCTGTTGGTAGCTGTCAACGATTTGGCATACCTATGGGTAATGGTGGACCTCATGCTGCATACTTTGCTACGATTGAAAAGTTTCAGCGTAAGATTCCTGGTCGTATTGTAGGTCAGTCTGTAGATAAGGAGGGAAATAAGGCACTGAGACTTGCTCTACAGACTAGAGAGCAGCACATTCGTAGGGATAAGGCAACCAGTAATATCTGTACGGCGCAAGCACTTCTAGCAGTTATGGCAGGTTTTTATGCGGTGTATTATGGATCTGAGGGATTAGAAAGAATTGCTAATGAGATCTTTACGATTGATAGTGTTCCTCTTAGAGAAAAACCATGGTTACAGCAAGAAGTATTCAATCGCTACCATAGTGAAACTGATTTGATGCGATACATTTATCGTCTTGCTAGAAAAGATTTTAGTTTGGTTGATGGTATGATTCCTCTTGGTAGTTGTACGATGAAACTTAATGCCGCAGCAGAACTTATTCCAGTTAGTTGGGAAGAGTTTGGTAACATTCATCCTTTTGCTCCAGAAGATGAAGTTCGTGGATATCTTGAATTGATTCATAATCTTGAAGTTTGGTTATGCTCCATCACTGGATTTGATGGTATGTTTTTACAACCAAATGCTGGTTCTCAGGGTGAGTATGCTGGTCTATTAACTATTCGTGCATATCACAAAAGTAGGGGAGATTCTCATCGTAATGTATGTTTGATTCCAACTAGTGCTCATGGAACTAATCCTGCAAGTTCTGTAATGGCAGGAATGAAAGTTGTTGCTATTAAGTGTAAGGACAACGGAGATATTGATCTTGATGATCTTAGTAAGAAAGCATCTACAAATGCAGAGAACCTTGCTTGTATTATGGTTACATATCCATCAACACACGGTGTATTTGAACCTGGCATTCGTGAAATTTGCGAGATTGTTCATGAGTTTGGTGGACAAGTATACATGGATGGTGCTAATTTAAATGCACAGGTTGGTCTTTCTCAACCTGGTCAGTATGGTGTTGATGTTTGTCACCTTAATCTACATAAGACCTTCTGTATCCCTCATGGTGGCGGTGGTCCTGGAGTTGGTCCTATTGGTGTTGGAAAACATTTGATTCCATTTGTACCACAACATATCTCTGCTGCTCCTTACGGGAGCGCAAGCATTCTTCCTATACCTTGGATGTATATCCGCATGATGGGCGCTGACGGTCTTCGTAGTGCCACTGAGGTTGCTTTACTGAATGCCAATTGGTTAGCAGATCAACTTGAGGATTATTTTCCAGTTCTTTATCGTGGTCCTAATAATAGAGTAGCGCATGAATGTATTCTAGATATTCGCCCCTTTAAACAAGTAACTGCTGAGGATGTTGCAAAGCGTCTGATGGATTATGGATTTCATGCACCAACACTAAGTTGGCCTGTTTCAGGAACAATTATGGTTGAACCAACTGAAAGTGAATCATTTGATGAACTCAAGAGATTTGTAGATGCTATGAAACAAATTCGTCATGAAATTGATACCAATCCGGATCTACTAAAGAATGCACCACATACCGCAAAGTGTGTTTCTTCTGAAGAATGGGATCGTAGTTATACTCGCCAAGAGGCAGCGTATCCTATGGAGCAGGAAGAAAAGTTTTGGCCTGCTGTAGCAAGGATTGATAATGTGTATGGAGATCGCAATTTAGTTTGTTCTTGTCAGGTAGAGATGAATGATTACGTCTGATACTTCTTATAAGGTCATACATATTATTCATGATACATGGCCTCAAATTTTTATATCCAAGAATAGAGTGGGTATAGTTACGCATTGACTTATAACGTAAAGATATGTAAACTAAATATGAAAAGAACTATAGGAGGTTATGACAACTTCAACACTATCACAACAACCAACAAGGGGGTGGTTCGATGTCCTTGATGACTGGCTTAAACGCGACCGCTTTATCTTTGTGGGCTGGTCTGGATTACTTCTTTTTCCCACTGCTTATTTCGCAATTGGTGGCTGGCTTACTGGCACGACGTTTGTTACAAGCTGGTACACCCACGGACTCGCAAGTAGTTATCTTGAGGGTGCTAATTTCCTTACAGCGGCTGTGTCAACGCCTGCTGATGCTATGGGTCATTCTCTTCTTCTACTTTGGGGTCCTGAGTCTCAGGGGGACCTTCAGCGGTGGTTCCAACTTGGAGGACTCTGGAATTTTGTGGCGCTCCACGGAGCCTTCGCTCTTATCGGTTTTATGCTTCGACAGTTTGAGATTGCTCGTTTAGTAGGAATCAGACCGTACAATGCGATTGCTTTTTCTGGTCCTATTGCTGTATTCGTCTCTGTATTTCTCATCTATCCTCTCGGACAATCCTCTTGGTTCTTTGCGCCGAGTTTCGGTGTCGCGGCGATTTTCCGCTTCCTTCTCTTCCTCCAGGGCTTTCATAATTGGACGCTCAATCCCTTCCATATGATGGGAGTTGCTGGTATACTGGGTGGAGCACTTCTCTGTGCTATTCACGGTGCCACAGTAGAGAATACACTTTTTGAAGATGGAGAACAGGCAAACACATTCAAAGCGTTTGAACCAACGCAAGAAGAAGAAACCTATTCAATGGTTACAGCAAACCGCTTCTGGTCTCAGATCTTCGGTATTGCGTTTAGTAATAAGAGGTGGCTGCATTTCTTTATGCTCTTTGTTCCTGTTATGGGTCTGTGGACAAGTTCCATCGGTATTATTGGTCTTGCTCTCAACCTTCGCGCTTATGACTTTGTTTCGCAAGAAATCAGAGCAGCAGAAGATCCAGAATTTGAAACCTTCTATACCAAGAACATTCTCTTGAATGAAGGTCTTCGTGCTTGGATGGCACCAGTGGATCAACCACACGAACAGTTTGTATTCCCAGAAGAGGTATTACCAAGAGGAAATGCATTATGATTCAATCTCTAGGATTCTTATTACTTCGTATAGCGTTAGGCACGATGCTTATCCATCATGGATATGAGAAACTAGAAAACATTGAAAACTTTGCGGATGCATTTGTAAGACCATTGCACTTGCCATTCCCAATCTTCTCATCATACTTCGCAGCACTTGCTGAGGTTGTGGGTAGTTGGATGGTTATCTGTGGATTAGGCACTCGTCTGGGTGCCTTAGCAATCTTAGGTACAATATCATTTGCAATTTATCATGCCCTAGTTACATCTGGATTCAATATCTACTTGTTAGAACTTTTAGTTCTTTACTGGGGAGGTTCAGCATGTATTGTCCTCAGTGGTCCTGGTAATTTCTCAATAGACCATCTCATAAAACGGAGACTCACAAATGATTAAATATCTATTCACTATTATGTTTGCTGCTCTAATGTGGGTGCAAGTCCCCCAGTGGAGTGATGATTGGTCTAAGTGTGCTGTAGATGTACCAGACACAGCATGTCATTGGTATATCACAGCACCCGATAGCACCATGGGTGAAGGATTCAGTTGGGCAAATGCTCCGTGGTTCAGTGCTGAAGGTCTCCGTGACATTGGAGAACTTCATAACACAGTTCAATCTCTTCAGGAGGCATGATGAATAACTTTGAAGTATTTTTTTACTTCCTTTGCTTCGGTATCATCGCAGGTGCTTCATTTGCGATGATGTGGGGGAACATTCAATCCATTAATGTGGAAATGAATAAACCAAAACCTAAACCTAAACCACGTCATCCTGAAGCACCTGCTGATGGGGAGGAGGTTATGTATGTGGATTTATCCAGAGAGAAACTGGAAGATCTTTATAACAATGACTCCGAATAGGGGTCATTTTTTTTTATTTTTTTAAATAAATAGTAACGTAGTCAAGGGCACACAACCCAAGTAGGTTCCTAATGTATAGGGAACCACACTTAACTGAAAAAAATAGCAAGTGCAATAAACTTTGGTATGATTGGTTTGAACTATTTAATAATCCAGAAACAAAAAATACTAAAAAATGTAGGGACTTGAGAAAGAGATGGTCCAAATGTGTTTGTGATCTTGG
>VMHT01000730.1_pt1 | contig 54611 bp, 55 predicted proteins | sample 4693611 | NCBI WGS metagenome assembly VMHT01 (sample SAMN12280063, study PRJNA550983) | marine metagenome | isolation source: seawater sampled from same location over 5 years 0.02-0.2 micron viral filtrate | place: USA: collected off the coast of southern California halfway between the port... ... | reverse complement strand
TTCTGGAACAGTTAAAAACTTAACTGATTATGGTGCATTTGTTGATCTTGGTGGGGTAGATGGTTTACTACATATTACAGATATTACTTGGAAAAGAATAAATCACCCCTCAGAAATTCTTAAGGTTGGCGATAAACTTGATTTCAAAGTAACCAACTATGATAAAGAAAAGTCTAGAATTTCTCTTGGACTAAAACAATTATCAAGTGATCCTTGGGAAAACATTAAGGATTCTTTTCCGATTAATTCCATCCATAAAGCTAAAGTTTCTAGCATAGCTGAATATGGTTTTTTTGCAGAATTAGATTCAAATACAGAAGGATTAGTTCACATTTCTGAAATTGATTGGACTAATAAAAGCATTCATCCTTCCAAGGTAGTATCTCTTGGAGATGAAGTTGATGTAATGATTTTAGAAATAGACATAGAAAAAAGAAGAGTCTCTCTTGGAATGAAACAATGCCAAGAAAATCCGTGGCTAACTTTTTCTGATAACAATAGCCTCGGAGATGTTGTTAAAGGCGAGGTAAAATCAATCACAGGTTTTGGGATGTTCATAGGTCTAGATGGAAATATTGATGGACTTGTTCATTTATCAGACCTCTCTTGGAATCAATCTGAAGAAGAGGCAGTTAAATCTTTTGCTAAAGGACAGGAATTAGAAGCTGTAATTCTTGGAATTGATCCTCATAAAGAAAGGATATCTTTAGGAATTAAGCAACTTTCTGAGGATGTGTTTGATTCATTTGCTAAAAATAATCCAAAAGGGACAGAATTAACTGGCTCAGTAAGCTCAATCGGAGAAGACCTAATTTTTATCAGCTTAGCTGAAGATATCATTGGAAAAATTAAGAACAAAGAATTTAATGATAATCTTCCATCTGAAGGCGACAGTATTACCTCTCTTGTAACATCCATAGATAGAAAAAACAGACAAGTAAACTTATCTATCTTTGCATTAGAAAAATCTCAAGAAAAAGAGCTCATCAAAGAAAACATATCTAAAAATAAACAAATTGAATCAGAAACCAAAACTTCAATTGGCGATCTTATCCAAGAAGAATTAAGTGATTCTTCAAAGGATTAAATGAAGAAATCTGATTTCATTTCTGTACTTTTTAATAACCTCGAAGATTACAGCGAAATAGATATAAACCTTTCGGCCGGTTTAATTCAAAAAATCATTGCTGATACACTAAAAAAAAGAAATAGAGTCGAAATTAGAGGTTTTGGTTCCTTTTGCATCAGAGATAGAAAATCCATTAGAGCTAGAAATCCTAAATCAGGCGAGTCCATAGAGCTGCCGAAAAGATCTATACCATATTTTAGAGCTTCAAAATTATTGAAACAAAGAATTAATTAGATTGTGTTAATATAAATTTATGAAATATTTTTATTTCATTCTAATTTTCTTTCTTGTCACTTCTTTTTTTATATTCGCCAATCTTAATCAAGAAATTATTACACTGGATTTATTTTTTGTAAAAATTAAAGGAGTATCTGTTGGCTTTTCTATGATTTTTTCTATTCTTATTGGAGCTATTATTTCTCTTATTCTTCAATTACCAAAGTTATTCAGTCGAAATTCAAAAGTTTCTGATAAAAAAGATGAAAATTCTTAAACCAAAGCAAATAATAGTAGCGTTGGATTTTGATTCCTTTGAGGAGGCAAGTTCTGTTGTGAATTTTTTAGATCCAGAAATTTATAGATTAAAGATTGGGAAACAGTTGTTTGCTAACGAAGGACCTAAAATTTTAGAAAATTTAAATAAAAAAGGTTTTGATATTTTTTTAGACTTAAAGCTTCATGATATTCCCAATACTGTCTACAAAGCACTAAAAAATTTACTTAATCATAAAGTATGGATGACGAACATTCATCTTCTTGGCGGAGAAGAAATGATACAGGCTGCAAGTGAAGCTAGAAATCATGCTAAAAGTGAAGCTATTTTAATTGGTGTTACTGTCCTGACTAGTCTAAGTACAAATAATATTAAAAAAATGGGTTTTGGCATCAAAATTCCTGAACTAGTAAAAATTCTCTCTTTGAGCGCTAGAAAAAATAACATCGACGGAGTAGTGTGTTCAGCTAAAGAAGTTCCAGAAATCAAAAGAAATATAGGTGAAGATTTTGTTACTGTAACTCCAGGAATTAGAATTCAGCAAAAAAATAATGATCAATCTAGAGTATCAACTTTAAAAGAGGCTACAAAAAACGGCAGTGATTTTATTGTTTTAGGGAGAGAAATAACTTCTGCTAAGAATATTTCTAAAATGATAAAAAAAGTTGAATCATATATAATCTAAAACGAATGGATAACAGTTGGAATATAGTAAAAGAAGACGATAGATACGTTGTGCTAGACAACAACTCTTTATCAAAACTTGTTCCCAGCATAACTAAGCTTAATCCAAATAAAAGTACCTCTGGCCATAAACATGCAGGTCAAGAAGAGGTTTATGTTTTCTATAAGGGATCAGGAATAATGCAAATCGATGATTCAAAATTTGAAGTAAAGCAAGGAAATGTTATTCCTGTACCAGATGGTGCGTTTCATAGAGTCTTTAATGAGTCTAGCGAGATTTTAGAATTTGCTGCAATATTTAATGGTGAAAGGCATACTGAAGATAAGTCAAATTAGTAAAGTCTTTATCTCAAAATATCCAGTAATAACTTCTTTCCTGATCTTATTACTTTTTCTTTCTTCTTCTATAAAAACAGAATCTTATGCTGTTGCAACAAGGCATCATCTTGCTACAGATATTGGAATGAAGGTTTTAGAAGAAGGGGGTAATGCCATTGATGCAGCTGTAGCAGTAGCATTTGCATTAGCTGTTGTAAATCCGTCAGCTGGCAATCTTGGTGGAGGCGGATTTATGCTTTTACATTTAGCCGAAACAAATGAAACCTTTTCTATAGATTATAGAGAAAGGGCTCCAGTTAAGTCTTTTGAAAAAATGTTTCAAGATAATTCCGGAAAAGTTGTAAAAGGATTGAGTTTAAATTCTATTTTATCTTCAGGAGTTCCAGGCACAGTATCAGGTATGTTTTATGCATCTGAAAGGTTTGGGACAATGGATATTAAATCATTAATTTATCCATCAATAATTTTAGCAAGAAATGGTTTTGTTTTATCAGATTTTCAAGCAAAAAATTTAAATAAATACAAACCAAAGTTTTTGAAAAATGAAGAGTCAAAAAAAACTTTCACCAGACACAATGGATTTTCTGGAGGAGATATTTTGATTCAAAAAAATCTTGCTAAAACTCTTGAGAGAATCTCTCAGAATGGGAAGGAAGAATTTTACTCAGGAGATACAGCAAAAAAAATTGCAGATTTTTTTCAAACTAACGGGGGCATTCTAAGTTTAAAGGACTTGAATCAATATAAACTGAGGATACTAAAACCAGTTTGCGGGAGTTATAGGCTTTATAAAATTTGTTCAATGGCTCCGCCAAGCTCTGGCGGAATTGCTTTAATTCAAATTTTAAATATTCTTGAAAATATTAACTTAAGCAAACTTGGTCATAACTCAAAAGAATATTTAGCAACCCTAATATCTGCGATGGATTTCGCTTATAGTGACAGAGCTAAATATCTTGGAGATCCAGACTTTTTCAATGTGCCACAAAATTTTCTTACATCAAAAAAATATGCAAATGAAATTTATCAACTGATACAAGAAAATAAACGCCCTATAAAAATGAATGCCAATGTAATTGAAAGTGAAGAAACTACCCATTTTTCTATTACAGACAAATGGGGTAATGCAGTTAGTAATACATATACATTAAATACTGCCTATGGGTCAGGCATAATTCCTTCCGGTACAGGAATTCTGATGAATAACGAAATGGATGATTTCTCATCAAAACCTGGATATCCAAATGCTTATGGTTTGATAGGATCCGAAGCAAATAAAATTGAACCTAAAAAAACTCCTCTCTCTTCAATGTCTCCAGTAATAGTTTTTCGAAATAACCATCCATATTTAATTACAGGATCTCCAGGCGGTTCAACAATTATTACCAGCGTATTACAGGAAATTTTAAATGTACTGGATTTTCAAATGTCGCTTGAAGAATCATCTGAAAAAAGTAGAATCCATTTCCAACATTTGCCAAATATACTATTTCATGAAAAATTTGATATTAGTCTAATAAAATCTCTTAAACAGAATAGAAAATTAATTAATAGAAAATTAGGTGAGATACACTCCATTTTGTTAAAAAAAGACAGTATCGAAGCATTTTCTGATAAAAGAAGGCCAGATGGAAAAGCAAGCTCAGTTTATAAATAAAAAATTATTATTTGACAAAAGCATAGACTTTCCAGAATTTCCTGGTGTTTATAAATTTTTTGATTCAGAACATAAAATTTTATATATAGGAAAAGCTAAAAATATTAAAAATAGGGTTAAGAGTTATTTAAAAATTAGAAAAGCTGAGGGTAAAAGATTATCCAAACTTAAATCATCAATTAAGTACATAGAAACTATTATTACCAAAACAGAATCTGATGCACTAATTCTAGAACAAGGTTTAATTTCAAAAAAACGACCGCCATTCAATATTCAGTTTAGAGATGATAAGTCTTACCCCGCAATACATCTATCTACTTCAAAGGATTTTCCAGCAATTTATGTTTCTAGACAAAAAGATCGCGCTGCTACCATCTTTGGACCTTTTGCAAATGTTGGAGCAATGAGACTTAACGTAAGCTTAATAAGATCTTTATTTAAAATAAGAAACTGTAAAGACATAAACTTTAAAAATAGATCTCGTCCGTGTATCGAGTATCAAATGAACAGGTGTTCAGCTCCTTGTGTAGGAAATATTTCTAAGGAGGATTACTCATTTGATATAAAAAACGCTATAAGTTTTCTTTCTGGAGACACAAAAAACATAATATTTGATCTTCAAAAAAAGATGGATTTTTATTCTGATAAAAAAGATTATGAAAGAGCTTCAATATATAGAGATAAAATTCAATCTATTAGAGATACTCAAAAAAAACAAAACGTTTTAACAGGATTTGAAGATTTAGATGTTTTTGTAATAAAGAGAAATAAATTCAATTGCTGTGTAAGTGTGCTCAGAATTGAAGATGGTTGGATTATGAGTTCTCAAAATTTTTATCCTGATACAAAAGACAATATTTCTGATCAAGAGCTTTTGTCTGCTTTTTTAGAAAGTTATGTAATGAATAACAAAAATAGAGCAAAAATTAATATGCTTTTTGATAATGAAATATTTAAAGAAACGAAAGACTTTTTATCTAGTTTTAAATCTCCTAAGATTTTTACTCATAAACCAGCTAAGCAAAATATGAATTTAATTGATATTTGTTCTTCTCAAGCTGATGATGCATTATCAAGAAATAATAATTTTTCTTGGGTTCAAAATAGCTTAGAATCTTTAGCAAACTTTCTACAAATTGAAAACATTAATAAGATAGAAGGTTTTGATATCAGTCATACTTCCGGAAAAAATGTTTCAGCATCTTGTATAACAATTACTAGAGAAGGCCCTGATAAAAAAAATTACCGAATTATGAATATAAAAAAAGACTCTAATAACGATTACTTAGCTATGAGCGAAGCCATCCAAAGAAGATGTAAAAACTTACAAAATAATAATATAGATCTTCCTGAAGTAATCTTGCTAGATGGTGGAAAGGGTCAATTAAATACAGTCAAGAAATTTCTTGATAAAAAAGTTTTAGAAAATATTAAATTTATTTCTGTTTCAAAAGGACCTAACAGAAATGAAAAATATGACATCCTACATCATGGTAAAAATAGTCATGAATTAAAAAACTCAATTGAAATATCAAAGCTTCTCCAATTAGCAAGAAACGAATCTCATCGTTTTGCAATCAATCATCATAGGAAAAGAAGATCTAAAGATTTATTATCATCTAGTTTAGATGGAATAAGTGGGTTAGGTCCTAAGTTAAAATTAAACTTAATTAGATACTTTGGAGGTATAGATAAAGTATGCGAGGCTTCATTAGATGATTTAAAATCCACACCAGGTATAGGAGAAAGTAAAGCAAAAAAAATCTTCTCTTTTTTTAATAGTAATTAAAATGAATATTCCAAATATTTTGTCTGTTTCCAGAATATTTCTTCTGATCCCAATTATTATTCTTTACGAAAATAAGTTTTTCTTACTATCAGTGATTACTTTCATAATCGCTTGTATTACTGACTATTTAGATGGTTATTTTGCTCGTAAGAACAATCAAACCTCTGATCTTGGCGCATTATTGGATTTATTAGCAGACAAATTATTTGTTTCAATTTTATTGATTTGGATGACTTTTAGTTATGACAATATTGTGATTTTAATTTCATCAATTCTTATAATCTCTAGAGAAATTTCTATCAGCTATCTGAGATTGTTGATTGTTTCTAAATCACAAGATTTAAGCGAGGTTAAATCTGATCTGTTAGGAAAATATAAAACTACACTTCAGATGGTTGGACTTGGATTGATTTTAATCACTCCAATAACACCTGACTTTATTTTGGATTTCAGTCTTATATTAATCATTTTAAGTGCCTTCATGTCATGGTATTCACTTATAAAGTATTTAAATAAATGGATTGTTTAAACCAAATATATAAAATAGCAATGCGGCTGAGTGGCAGAGTGGTCATGCAGCGGATTGCAAATCCGTCCACGCCGGTTCGATTCCGACCTCAGCCTCCAAATTAATATACAATTGGCGACTAATATGCCCGGGTGGTGGAATTGGTAGACACAAGGGACTTAAAATCCCTCGAAGGCGACTTCGTGCCGGTTCAAGTCCGGCCCCGGGTACCAAAAGGTAAATAATTGATTGAAGAACAAGAAAAAAGTCTAGAAAAAACTCTTAAAGAGCTTCTTAATGTTTTTACAGAATTTAAAATAACTATTTTATTTATACCTTTTTTAATTTCTTTGTTTGCAGTTTTTATGTCTCTCTCAATTCCAAATCAATACACTTCTGAGACTCTTCTTTTTCCTGTAGAAAATGATTCTCCATCAGATGGATTATTAGGCGGAGCTTTAGATTTAAGCGCTATAGCTGGAATAGACTTGGCGAGCCTTTCTGGAAAAAGAAATATTTCTCAAGAAGGTATGGAAATCATAAAATCGAGAAAATTTTTGACTAATTTCATAAAAAAAGAAGAATTATTAATACCCTTAATGGCTTCAAATGGGTGGGATCAAGAGCAAGATAATTTGAAGATTAATAATAAGATTTATGATTTATCTTTGTCAAAATGGACAAGAAAAATAAACGGAATAATTAAACCCCCATCTGATCAAGAAGCTTTCAAAAGAATAGATAAAATTATCAATATTTCTAAAGATAGGCAAACTGGTTTCATAACACTAAAAGTAAAATTTTATTCTCCAAATATTGCTAAAGAATGGTCTGAGAAAATAGTTTCTTATTTGAATGAGAGCATGAAATTAAATGATGTTTTAGAAGCAAAAAAAATGATTGATTTTCTGGATAAAGAATTCAGCAGATCTCGTTATACTGAAATGCGAAGAAACCTAGCTAGTTTGAAGGAGAGTCAAATAAAAAAAGTAATGCTAGCTGAAGCACGAAATGAATATGTCTTTAGGACCATTGATCCTCCTATTGCACCTGAAATTAAATCAGAGCCTGTTAGATCATCAATTGTTCTTGGAGCTGGATTTTTTTCTTTCTTCTTAGCCAATATGATTGCTTTCTTTCTAAAAAAATTAGGGTACAGGGAAAGACTTCATTCTAGATTTCCTTTTTTTTACAAGCTCAAAATTTAATCTTTAAATGTGCAAATAAAAAATTACGTATATAAATTAATTTTCCTTTTGGGAAATGATGCAAAAAAAATTCCATTTCTTATTACTTCATTTGTACTTATTTCTTTAATTGAAATTTTAGGATTAGGTTTAATTGCCCCATTCGTCTCATTAATATTAAACAAGGATACATCTGAAAGTTTAAATAAATTCCTCAATTCAGGTTTTTCAGCAAACGAATGGATTTTGTTCTTTATCTTCATCCTAGTAGGAGTTTTTATGTTGAAGACTCTTCTCTCAATTTTCCTAAACTTTTATTTAATTTCTTTTACTGAAAATCAAAGATTGAAAATTAGAAAAAATCTCATGGAAAAATATCAAAATCTCCCATTTGAAGACTATACCAACAAGAAGAGTTCTGACTATATTTATAATATTGGTACAGCTTCATCTAATTACGCTGGAAATACTTTATTTTATTTTTTGAAAATTTCTTCAGATTTAATTTTTATATCGGCTGTCTCAATTTTTTTGATGTTTCAAAATATAATCACCTTCACCGTAATGTTTTCTTTATTCCTTTCTTTTTTGATTTTTTATAACTTATTTTTTCAAAAAAAATTGACCATATCTGGAAAAGAATCCAATAAAGCTAATAATGAAATGTTTAAGTTTATTAATGAAGCTATGGAAGGGTTTAAAGACATAAAAATTTTTAAAATTGAAGGTTTCTTTTTCAAAGGATTAGAAGAAAATGCCAAGAAATTTAGAGACTTTATAATTCCCAGCTTAATCATATCTCAAGCCCCAAGATTTTTAATCGAGCTCATTTTTATAATTTTCATATCTCTAATGGTTTTATTGAGTATCAATTTAAATTTTTCTGAGGAGCAACTGTTTTCTTCTGTAGTAGTTTTCTCTTTAGCTGGCGTAAGATTACTACCAATCATAAGCGGGATATCTTCTAGCTTATCAATAATTAAATTTAACTATAATACAATTGATATCATTTATGATGATCTTAAAGAGTTTGATTTTTTTAAAAAAGATACTGATTTATCTTTTAATAAAAAATTAGTTTTTAAAAGCTTAAAATTGAGTAATGTATCTTTTAAATATGTAAATCAAAGTGAATTTGCTTTGAAAGATATCAGCCTAGATATTTCATCTGGTATGTCGCTTGGAATAATTGGTAAATCCGGATCTGGGAAAAGTACACTAGTAGATCTCTTGTTAGGATTCTTGAATCCTTATGATGGAAAAATACTAATAAATGAAGTGCTATTTGAGAATACTTTAGATGCATGGAAAAACACAGTGGCATATTTACCACAAGAAGTATTTATAATTAATGACTCATTAGAAGCAAATATTGCCTTAGGCGAAAAAGAAATAGATAAAGATAAATTATTTTCCTCTATAGAAAAAGCAGGGTTAAGTGATTTAGTAAGCGAATTGGAATTTGGCATAAATACAAATTTTGGTGATAGAGGCATTAAATTATCTGGTGGCCAAAGGCAAAGAATTGCTTTAGCTAGGGCTTTCTATAAAAATAGAAACGTTATCTTTATGGATGAAGCTACAAGCGCCTTAGATTCAGAATCTGAAATTGAAATCAATAAACAAATAAACAGTCTTGGTAAAGACTTCACTAAAGTCATTATTTCTCACAAGCAGAGTTCAGTTATAAATTGCGATTTAATAATTCGCTTGGAAAAAGGTAAAATAATCTCAACTGGATCTCCAAAGGATTTTTTTAATAAGTAATTTTTTTATGTTAAAGGGAAGCTCAATTTTAATCACAGGAGGAACAGGCTCTTTTGGCAAAAAATTTGTTCCTCTTACTCTTCAAAAATACAAACCAAAAAGAATTATAGTTTTTTCTAGAGATGAGATGAAACAATGGGAAATGGCTCAAAATTATGAAAATGATAAAAGAGTTAAATTTATTATTGGAGATGTAAGAGATAAAGAAAGACTTTCACGAGCTTTGGATGGTATTGACTTTGTAGTTCATGCAGCAGCAACAAAAATTGTACCAACAGCAGAATACAACCCCTTTGAATGTATAAAAACAAATATCAATGGCGCAATGAATGTCATTGACTGTGCAATTGATTCAAAAGTTAAAAGAGTGGTGGCTCTTTCTACAGATAAAGCTAGCAATCCAATTAATCTTTATGGGGCGACTAAACTAGCATCAGATAAATTATTTGTTGCTTCTAATTCAACAAACAACACACACAGTACAAAATTTTCAATAGTAAGATATGGAAACGTTATGGGATCAAGAGGTTCGGTAATACCTTTTTTCTTATCTTTGAAAGATAGAAATTCTTTCCCAATAACGGATAAAACAATGACTAGATTTATGATTTCTTTGGAAGAGGGAATAAAACTTGTTTGGAAGGCGTTTGATGACATGCATGGAGGAGAGATATATGTAAAAAAAATACCTTCTATCTTAGTAACTGATATAGCAAAGGCTATAAATGAAAAAGCAAAATTAAAGTTAATTGGAATTAGGCCTGGTGAAAAATTACATGAGCAAATGATTGGATCGGAGGATGCTCCTTATACTTATGAATATTTAGATTATTATAAAATTCTACCGATGATTAATAATTGGAATAAAGATAAAAAAAGAATAGGTTCCGGAAAAAAAGTAAAAGATAATTTTATTTATTCTTCTTTAAACAATAAGGATTGGATGACAACCACTTTCCTTAAAAAATGGATAAGAAAAAACATTAATGATATTGGATTTATTTAAATGTCTTGCGATACATTTATTTTTGGCGGAACAGGTCTTTTAGGAACAAACTGGATTTTAAACAATCACTCAGAGAAAAACTTCGTAGTATCTTCGCATAAAAGAAATTTGGTGTTGGATAATGTATGTATTTTTAAAGAAAAAAAATTAACCGAAAAAAGAATCAATTTGATTTTAGATGAAGTAAATCCAAAGAAAATTATCAATTTAATTGGGATGACAAGCATCGAAGACTGTGAAAAGAATCAAGAAAATGCTTTTTTTACAAATGTAGACATACCAAAGTTCATAGCGAGAGCTGCCTTGGAAAGAAGCATAAAATTTATTCATTTCTCCACAGACCATTTATTTGATGGAAAAAAAGAACTTTACACAGAAGAATGTGTAACATCGCCTTTAAATTTTTACGGAAAGACAAAAGCATTAGCTGAAGAGAATATTTTAAAAGAAAATTCTAGTTCTTTAATTATTAGGTCAAACTTTTATTGTTGGGGCCCAAGACACAGAAAATCCTTTAGCGATTTTATATATGAAAATCTTTTAGCGAATATATCGATTAAATTATTTAAAGATATTTTTTACACTCCCATTAAGGCGAAAGAACTTATTAGAATTGCTTTAATGCTTGAAAACACAAATGCAAGAGGTATTTATAATATTGCTTCTTCGGAAAGAATAACAAAATATGACTTTGGATTGCAGCTAGCTGAAATCTTTAATCTAAAAAAAAATCTACTCATTGCCTCTTCTATTAATTCAAGAAAAGATCTTGTTTTAAGACCAAAAAGCATGTGTTTGTCTAATTCTAAACTCAAATCAAAACTTAATATCTCTATCAATTCTTTAAAGGAAAGCCTAATAGATTTAAAACTTGAGTTAGGTTCAAAATATTATTTATATTTAAAAAAGTTATGATTCCTTACGGCAAACAAGATATTAACAACGAAGATATTAAGGCAGTTATAGATGTTCTTAAATCTGATTTTTTAACTCAAGGGCCGCTAGTTCCTCAATTTGAAAAAGCTGTAACCGAATATACTGGTTCCAAATATGGAGTTGCAGTTAATAGTGCAACAAGCGCACTTCATATAGCTTGTATGGCTTTAGGAATTAAAGAGGGAGATATTGTTTGGACCTCTCCTATTACATTCGTTGCAAGTGCAAATTGTGCACTCTACTGTGGTGCTTCGGTAGATTTTGTCGACATTGATAAAAAAACTTTTAATATGTGCCCGAATAAATTAGAAAAAAAGCTAGTTCAAGCTAAGAAAAAAAATCTCTTACCAAAAGCGATAATTCCTGTTCACTTAGCGGGTCAGTCATGCGACATGAAAAAAATAAAGCAATTGAGTAAAAAGTTTAATTTTAAAATTATAGAAGATGCATCTCATGGTATTGGGGGAAAATATTTAAATAAACCAATAGGATCTTGTATTTATAGCGACATAACCGTGTTTAGTTTTCATCCAGTAAAAATAATCACAACAGCTGAAGGAGGTATGGCCGTTACTAATGATAAAAATCTCGCTTTGGAAATGGCGAAATATAGAAGTCATGGCATCGTTAGAGGTTCAAAGGAAATTAAGAATAATGACGGCCCCTGGTATTATGAACAAATAGACTTAGGATTTAATTATAGAATGACAGACATTTTTGCAGCACTGGGAATAAGTCAAATTAAGAGACTGGACTCTTTTGTAAACAAAAGACATAAAATTGCAGAGGAATATAAAAAAAAATTACAACATTTAGATTGGATATCTCTTCCAGAGCAAGATAAAAAAACTCATTCATCATTTCATTTATTTATTATCAGGATAAATAAAGAAAAAATTAAAATATCCCATAAAGAATTTTTTGAAAAATTAAGAAATTCCGGAATATTGGTTAATCTTCACTATATTCCTTTATATAGACATCCATATTATTCAAAAATGGGATTTAAGAAAAAAGATTTTCCAGAATCTGAATCATATTATTCAGAGGCAATCAGCATACCAATTTTTCCAAAAATGAAAAAAAAAGAGATTAGCGAAGTTGTGAAAATATTAGATTCTCCATTTGGAGATGGCTTTCAGTCTTTATTTTAATAATTTAAATAAGTTCTATGTAATTTATTTTTTTTGATTTAAAGTTTTCTTTTTTTAGATAGAATTGATTAGATTTTTGACTCTTATCAAAACCCATATCTAAATAAAAATTAGCGACTTGACCGTTTTTTAAAGTTTCCTCATAGCTAGCTTTAATAATTGAAGCACCTTCTTTAAATAATTCCTTTATGACCTCTTCTAAGAATACTTTTTCTATATCCCTTCCTATTACCCTACAACTCATTAAAAAAGTGTCTATTTCTGCGGTTATTTTATCTTCTTTATTTATTTTGCAGATAGATAAACCTGTAATTCCATAATCTCCAAATTTATCAGAGAGTTCAAATGTAAAAACTCTTGCTAAACTATCATCAATAAATTCTTGTATATCTTCTTGAGCATATCTTTTAGTAGTAAGGTTAAATTGATTTGTTTTTTGACTCATTTGAGCGGCTCTAGAAACGAGTACCTCATTTTGTTTATGAATCTTTAATTTGAGATTTAATGAAGCAAGATAGTCTCTAATTGAGTTGTAAGACTTTTTAAACTTTTTTCTACTTTCTTCTTCAAAATAAAGCGAGGTTCTTTTTTTATCTTCCGAGGAAAAAGATAATTTAAAAAAATCTAACTCTAAACTTTGCATACATGAAGGGTAATCTTCTAAGTTTTCAGGGACTAAAATAGTCTTTACTTCTGGTAACTCTTTATTAACAAGGCCAATTTCAAAATTAGAATCGTCTACAAAAACAAAACTATCTAATGAAAGATTTAACTCTTCTGATATCTCTTTAATGTTACTAGCTTTATCCTTCCAATTAATCTTTTTTATAATAATATCTTTATTTTCCAGAATCATATTTTTATTTTTTGAAAAGACTAAATCAACATCTTCTAGATTATTTTTACTGCAAAGAGCAATTAATGCTCCTTTGTTCATAAGGTTTTTAACTATTTTTTGAACGCTTAAATAGATTTTTCCTTCTATACTATCTTTACCTAATTGAATATTATTTTCTCCTTCTTCTCCTAAAATTCCCCCCCAGAGAGTATTGTCACAGTCCAAAATAAGAACTTTCTTAGATTTTCCGTAAAGAGACATGAATAGAAACTTTATATTCTCAGAATATTTAAAATAAAACTCTTCAGTATATAGTTCAGAAGTTAATGAAAACTGCCTTTCATTTATTGGGTTTTTCAATAAATAAAAAATCTTATCCAGATCGATTAGAAAAGTATTTTTATTTTTTTTATTTTCTATAAAAGCATTTAAATGATTGCTTATAACGGAAGCACCACTAGATATTAATGGACTCTTATCAAATTTAAATGAAGAGAACTTATTAAATAAAACTAAAGGAACTTTTTCTAAATTCTTAAAAGTTTCTTCGATTTCATTTATTTTTTGTTCAACAATTTCTTCTATTTCCCTAGCAGAAAAAGAAAAGTAATTATCCGATATATCAGGAACTAAATTAGCCATTTCCCAATATATAATTACTGCATCGCTTGATGAATATTTGACACTGTCTGTAACAATTGAATCAAAATTTCCTATTGTGACATTTGCATTAATATTTTCTTTTCTTAACTCAAGTTCTAGAATTTCTTTTAGAGAATTAGTAGTCACGTTACTGAGAATAATTATTTCTTTAATATTTCCCTTAAGATTTTTTTTAAGTTCTTTATTTAATTTCTTTATTTCAGACCATTTCATATCTATTTTTGATTTATGAGAGAAAATTCATTTTTGGCAAGTAAAAGTGAAGACATTTCAAAAAAGTCGTTCATTTCAACAGATTTGCATTTCAATCGATTCATCATCGAAATGTTTAAAAGATTTTTTTTTTGTAATTCCAATTCTAATTTTTCATGATTTGGAAAAGTATCCATTTCGAGATCCCTCACATACAAAGATACTTTTGTTTTTCTCTTTTTATTTTTTAGCAAATAAGTTACCCCTTTAAATTCTTTATAATATCTATAACTTACTCCAATTTTTTCTTCTACGAAATGAACAAAAGTAGCTCTGTCAAAGGAACATCCCATAAATAATAATTTTCCCTTTTTCTTAAAACAGTAAGAAAAAACTGAATCTTCTCCAAAGCAAGACTCAGATTCAATTTTAGATAACTCTTCAGAGTATTTTCCTAATGAAGAGAAACTATAGATGGGGTCTAATGTTCTTTTGGACTTCATTTTTGTTCTAAAAAACTCGGAAAGAGGGCCTACAACACTTTTAGAATTCAAAACGTCATAGGCCTCATTTTGCGTATAACTCATTGAAAAGGCTGGAACTATTAATGTTCCATTTGGGCCAAGTTTTTTTAAAATTTCTAAAAAAAATTTTTTAAAAGCTTTTTCTTTATTTTTTGGAAAATATTGTCCTATTATTCCGGAATCAGAATGAAGGATTACTGTGTCACCCGAATTTATCTGAAGCTCTTTTAAAGAAGTTTTAAGATCACGAAGAAAGTCGTTTTCAAAATTCTTCATTGTATTTTAGTGATTATTTTTTTTTGAAGTAATTTTTCAAAAGGTTCATATAACTCCCAAATCGGAATTTCAAGTAAATCAGCTACTTCCAACAAGCTATGCTTTCCATCTGCACAATTAACAATGGTTGAAAATTTTTTAATGCTATCCATATCTTTTGCAGTAGCTGAAAGTGTTGGCCTAAGATTATGCTTACTAAAGAAAGGCTCTCCAATAAAGTTTGTCTTAAAAAAACAATTTTTTTCCAATATCTCGATACATTTTTTGTGCACATTCAAGCCTCCTTCGAGACCTTTTTGAGAAATATAATCTAAATTGTCTAAGGAGGTATGATATTCATCATACTCGGCATACTTTGTCCTCATGAGAGAAACCATTGGTAGATTAACCCCAGGCGAAGAATATTGACATTCATCACTACCTCTATCTTTAAAAAAATTAAATTCTTTATATTTTAAATTTAAATTTTTAAAAACATGCCTAGATACTCTGTCAATTTCTAAATCTCCATCTCTTGACGGTAAATAGGAATAAGCGTTGTTGTCTCCTACACAATTGATATTAAAGGCAAATTTTACATTTTCTTTTAATACATAAAGATTTTTCTTTAAGTTCAAGTATGAAAGAGCACCAATGGTCTCTGGAGCAAATACAATTCTGTAGGTATATTTACTTTCTGGAAAATATTCTTTAATCCATTTAGTTAAAAATGTAGCAACAGTAATACCAGACGTTTCATTATTTCCCATCGAAGGGTGACAAGTATAGGTAGAAATAAAGATTTCATCAGTTGATTTTCCTTTTAAGATTACTTCTCCTAGAGATAAACTTCCCGAATACTTTGATGAATCAATTAATACTTTATAGTTTCCTTTTTTTAGCTTTTTTCTATCGTTGTAGCTTAAGCAAAATCCCCATCTGTCTTCGTAATAAGATGTTACATACGGAATTGCATTAGGCTGCTTTTTTAGATAATAAAGATGATTATCTAATTCTTCTAAAGACAACTCTGCATTGATAGGCGCGGAATAGTTAAGTAAATGAAGATTATTTTTTTTGAAATCGCAGATCTTATTCCCATCAGGACATAGTATAAAGGCATCAGTAACATTCCATTCATCAGGTACTTCCCAATCAAAAACTTTAGTACCAGTTTTAATCTCATGCACTTTTAATTCAGGAATTAGTTGCTTAATTTCTTTTAAAGTATCTCTAACTCCATTTCCTGAAATAGATCTCGGATAGTAAAAAATTCTTTTAGCAAAATCATAGAGGCTTAAATTTTCTTTGCTCATAATTCTCTTAGATCTGTTTTCCTATTGTTATCTATAAATTCTGTTATAAATCCTAATTTATTCATAAAAAAAACAATTCTTGCTCCTTTAAATGCAACGGCAGGTGCAGGCTTCATTAATTGAATTGAGCCAAGTTCTCTTATAATTTCAATATTTTTGTCAAAGTTTTTTAAGGAATATGCAACATGATTAACTATATTTATACCTCTCTTTAAAGAATTAAAAATTGGCGAACTACTATTTAAAGGAACAAGAAGTTCATAGAAAAAATTCCCTTCGTCTACTTTCCCAAACATGATTGAGACTTTTTGGTTTTCATCTTTTATGATCTTGCTCCATTGTTCTATACCAAGGCTATTCTCTAAATATTTTTTTCCTTCTTCCATATCCCTTGATACTATTCCAATATGATGAAAATCAAGATCATTTTTTGACACTTTCATTATTCTAATTATTTTTATTAATTATTTTATCTGACAAAATCTCTCTTAAGATTTTCAGATTAAAAGAGCTATCGATCTCTTCATCTGTGAATTTTATTTTTAAGTCTTCCTCTAAAGTTAATAAAAGCTTGATGTGATTAAAAGAATCCCAATTTTCAAAATCTTCGGGCTTCATATCATCATGAATATTTTCCCGAGAAATATCCATTATTTCTGAAACGTAATTAATAAGTACTTCATTTAATCTTTCTAAATCTGATACATCCATGACTAGGCTATTAATTTAAATATTTGTTATTTGAAAAAAACATTTTAACAGATATGCTTTATTTGATATGAATTCTAATCCTTTAAAAAAAATTATTTTAGGGACTGCTCAACTTGGCCAAGTCTATGGAATAAATTCCAAAAGCAAGGTTTCAGAAGCTGAAGCAATAAATATACTCAACTATTCAAAATCTATTGGAATAAATTCTATAGATACTGCTCCAGTTTATGGAAATGCAGAAAACATTTTAGGAAATTTGGATTTAAGTAACATGAAAGTAGTAAGCAAGTTACCTCGAATACAAGATAATATTTCAAAATTTGAAGATTGGACTCGAGACCAGATATATAAATCTTTAAGAAATCTAAATTTGAATTCAATAGATACAATCCTCTTTCATGATCCTAATATCCTTTTAAAAGAAGAAGGAAAAAAAATTTATAGGACTCTAAAAAAATTAAAAAAAGAAAATATTATTTCTCAAATTGGCATTTCAATCTACGCACCTGAAATTCTTATGGAAATACTCTCGAAATTTGAAATTGATTTAGTTCAAGCGCCTTTAAATCCTTTTGACCAGAGAATCATAAAGCCAAAATTTTTAAAACCTCTTAACGAAAGAAACATAAAAATTCATGCAAGATCTATTTTTCTTCAAGGGTTAATTTTGGATGAAACTAACTTTACTTATAAATACTTTAGCAAATGGAAAGGATTATTTTCATCTTTTAAAAAAATTGCTAATAAAAATAATCTTAATTTGTTAGAGACTTGTTTAGGCTTTATAAATTCACAAAAGGCAATTGAAAAATTTTTAATAGGAGTAGACTCGATCAATCATTTAAAGACTATAATATCGATTTTAAATAAGGATATTTTGATAAAAGATGATATGAAATTTTTATCATGTTCAGAGGAAAAGCTTATTAACCCAACAAAATGGCCAAAAAAATTAGACTATGAAACCTGAATTGATTGCAGAACTTGCACAAAGTTTTGAGGGAAAAATTGAACAAGCTAAAATTCTTTTAAAAGCAGCAATTAGTTCCGGCGCTAATTCTGCAAAATTTCAAATTGTTTACGCTGATGAATTAGCTACATTTGATTACCAGCATTATGACCTATTCAAGTCTTTAGAAATGAAAGATTCAGATTGGATTGCACTAAATAATCTTGCAAGGGAAAACCGTATAGATCTATATGCTGACATTTTTGGAGATAAGAGCCTAAATTTAGCTGAAAAAATGGAACTGAAAGCCGTTAAGGTTCATGGCACAGATATTTCTAATATCGAATTTTTAAAAAAAATTTCAAAAAGTAAAATTCCAAAAGTTTTCTTAGGAATAGGTGGGGCATTTAAAAATGAAATATATAAGGCAATAGAAATTTTAGGAAGAAAGAAAATAAATCTTATGTTAGGTTTTCAAAGTTATCCAACCCCAAACCATACTAATCAGATTTCTAGGTTTTTTTTGTTAAAAGAGTTATATGATGATGTAGAGCTTGGCTTTGCTGATCATTCAAATCCTGATGATAATCTCACTAAAATTATTCCATCTATGGCACTGGCTTGCGGGGCAAGCGTTATAGAGAAACATTTAACTTTAGGAAAATCAATGAGAATGGAAGATTATGAATCTGCTCTCAATCCTGATGAATTTAAAGAATTTTCAAGTTCGTTAAGAAAGTCTTATAGAGCCCTTGGTAAATTTGAAGATAAAAAAGATTTTGGAATGACAAATTCTGAGCTTAATTATAGGAAAATGGTAAGGAGAGATGTGGTGGCTTCTGAGAATATAAAAAAAGGCGAAATCATTAAGCCTAGTCATCTTTCTCTTAAACGATCATCAAATAAAAAAGCAATAAAAAAATTAGAAATAATTTTTGGAAAAAAAGCATTAAAAAATATCAAAAAAAATCACCCCTTAATATTAAAAGACATTGAATAAATCTATAAAAGAAAAAAAACTTGTTGCAGCCATAGCTTGTAGAAATCATGGTAGTAGGCTTTATGCAAAACCTCTTCAAAATCTTTGCGTAAAAGATAATATTTCAATACTTGATAATATTATAGATTGTTTAAAAACTATCAAATCAATAAGTTCAATAGTCTTAGGTGTCTCAGAAGGGATAGAGAATGAAATATTTCTTAGATATGCTTCAGAGAAGGGGATTCATTCAATTGTTGGCGACCAAACGGATGTTTTACATAGACTTATCAAATGTGGTCAACTACTCGATGCTTCTGATATTTTTAGAATAACAAGTGAATCTCCATTTCTTAATTTTGATAAAATTGAGGAGGGATGGCTTTTACACAATTCAAAAAGTGCAGATGCCACTTTCTTAGATGACATTGTTGATGGGTGTAACTATGAGATTATATCGTTAAACGCTCTTATAAAATCTCATCAAGAAGGGAATGAAAAGCATAGATCAGAATTTTGTAGTCTGTATATAAGAGAAAATATAAAAGACTTTAATATTCAAAAGCTAAAAGTAAATACAAATCTTATACGGAAAGATCTTCGTTTAACTGTAGATAATCCTGAAGATTTAGTTATTTGTAGAAAAATTTTTGGAGAATTTAAAAAGTTAGCACCTAGGATTCCAATATCAAAAATCATAAAATTTTTAGATGAAAATCCAGATTTAATAAAACTCACTTCTCCTTTTGCAGAAGAGGGCTATAAAACCATGTATCTTTGAAGTATGAATAAAAAAACTGGTCAAAAATTATGGAAAAAAGCAAAAAATATTATCCTTGGAGGAAATATGCTTTTATCGAAAAACCCCGATCAGTTTCTTCCAAAAGAATGGCCTTCATACTTTAAAAGAGCCCATGGCTGTGAAGTTTGGGATTTAGATAATCAAAAATATAAAGATGTTTCCTTGATGGGGGTGGGAACAAATATATTAGGTTATAGCCGCAAGGAGGTTGATAAAGAGGTTGAAAAAGCAATAACTTCTGGAAATATGAGCTCTCTAAATTGCAGAGAAGAAGTTGATCTAGCTGAAAGATTAATTGAACTACATCCATGGTCTGAGATGGTTAAGTTTGCCAGGACAGGCGGTGAAGCAAATGCTTTAGCAGTAAGAATTGCTAGAGCTTCATCGAATAAAGATAAAATAGCTTTCTGTGGTTATCATGGATGGCATGACTGGTATTTAGCTGCTAACTTGAATAATGAAGATAATCTTACAGAACACCTCCTTCCAGGACTCAATGCTTTAGGTGTTCCAAAAAACCTTTCATCAAGCGTCTTTCCTTTTACTTTTAATGACTTCGAAGGCCTTTCTGATTTAGTTAACAATCACGATATTGGAACTATAAAGATGGAAGTTTCTAGATCGCAAGAACCGGAAAATAATTTTTTAAAAAAAGTTAGAGAACTAGCTGACAAAAAAAATATTATTTTAATATTTGATGAATGCACTTCTGGTTTTAGAGAAAATTTTGGAGGCCTACATAAAAAATATGGTGTTGAACCAGATATGGCTATTTTTGGAAAGGCACTTGGAAATGGATATGCAATAACTGCGGTAATTGGTAAAAGAAGCATAATGGAGTCAGCACAAACAAGTTTTATTAGTAGTACTTTCTGGACAGAAAGAATAGGTCCAACAGCTGCTTTAAAAACATTAGATATCATGGAAAAAGAAGAGAGTTGGAGATATATTTCAAAATTAGGAACCTCAATAAAAGCAAATTGGAAAAAAATTGCTGAAAATAATAATGTAAAAATAAGCGTTTGGGGCCTATCGGCTCTTCCAGGATTTACTATCGAGTCAAAAAATCACTTAGCCTATAAAACTTTGATTACTCAAGAAATGCTTAAAAAAGGGTTTCTTGCTACAAATATTGTCTATGTTTCTACAGCTCATAATGAAGGAATTTTAAAAAGTTATTTTTCTGCCTTAGATGAAGTCTTCAAGATAATATCTAAATGCGAATTAGGAGAAGATATTAAAAATTATTTAAAAGTCCCAATATGCGAAAGCGGCTTTAAAAGGTTGAATTAAGTAGAATGAAAATAAATGGAAAATCTATTGGTTTAAATCATAAGCCTTTCATCATCGCTGAAATGTCAGGAAATCATAATGGTTCCTTTGAGAAAGCTTTAAAGATTGTAGAAGAAGCTGCTAATTGCGGGGCAGATGCAATAAAACTTCAAACTTATACAGAAGAAACTTTAACAATCGATGTCGATAGAGAAGAATTTTTTATATCTGACAAAAATAGTCTTTGGCATGGCCAATCATTACATGATTTGTACAAGAAGGCCCATACTCCCTGGGAATGGCATAAAGATATATTTGCCCATGCTGAAAAACATAACTTGATTTGTTTTAGCTCTCCTTTCGATGATTCAGCAGTTGAATTTCTTGAATCTTTAAATGCACCCGCATATAAAATTGCATCTCCTGAAATTGTTGATCATGGATTAATAGAAAGAGTAGCAAATCAAAACAAACCCATGATAATTTCCACTGGGATGGCTTCTTTTGAAGAAATTTCAGAAGCAGTCGAAATATGTCTTAAAGCCAAGAATAATCAAATAGCCTTACTTCAATGCACATCAAGCTATCCTGCTGATGCTAAGAATAGTAATTTAAAAACTATTCCAGACCTCAGAAAAATATTTAAATGCGAAGTTGGTCTATCAGATCATACGATGGGTATTGGAGTTGCCTTGTCTTCAATAGCTCTAGGCGCATCTATAATTGAAAAGCACTTTACTCTTTCCAGAGAAGACAAAGGAGTAGATTCAGAATTTTCTCTAGACCCTCAAGAATTAAGAAATTTAGTAAAAGAATCAAAAAAATCTCATGCTGCTTTAGGAGAAATTAAATATGGAATTTATGAAGCTGAAAAAGGAGCTCTAATTTTTAGAAGATCTTTGTATGTGGTCAAGGATATAAAAAAAGGGGAAAAATTTTCTAAAGAAAATATAAAAAGTATTCGCCCCGGTTTAGGTCTACATACCAAATATCTTCCTACTCTGATCGGAAAAGAAGCAAAAACAGAACTAAAAAAAGGCACTCCGGTTTCTTTGGATATGATATAAAACTTTATGGATTTTTTAATAACCCAAGACTCTAAAAATGATAAAAATCTAAATCTGGTTTATGAAAAAAAAGGCAAAAATAGTTTTAAAGTTTTTGGCGACAAACCTTTTTTTATTTCAAATAGTAATAAAACAGACTACCTAGTATTTGGCTACATAAACGGAATTAGATTAAAGAACGGAAAGATTAACGATAATATCTCAAAATTAAAATTATTAGATTCCTTCAAAAATGATAATAACTTTCAAAATCTTGAAGGAAGGTTTGTTCTTATAAAAATAAAAAAGGATTCTTCTGTAGAAATAAAATCTGATAAACAAGCTAAAAAAGATGTTTATATTTTAAAAGAACATAAAAATATTAATATTTCATCAAGAATTGATTATTTGCCAACTGAACTATCCTATAAAAGAATTGATTCCGTTGGGTTAATGCAAGCAACTTATATCTATGGTGGAAGACCATTAAAGAAACAAACATTATATGAAAATATATCAAGATTGGGAGTCTTGGAAAAACTAATTTTTAATAGTTTGCATAAAGTGAAAATAAAAAAAATAAAATCTAAAAAACGCGTTTCTGTTAACTTCAAAAATAAAGAAAAAGCCCTGAATGATTATTCAGATAGGTTTATAGAATCTGTAAGGGCTAATGCTTCAAAAGAAGGAAACATAGTCTTTTTGTCTTCAGGCTGGGATTCAACATCAATTCTAGCCACTCTTGTGCACTTGTTCGGAAAGAGTAAGACAAGAGCTGTTATAGGTAGAATGAAGTATTCAAAAAGAAGCAACATAGCTAATGTATTTGAAATGAAAAGAGCAAAAAAAATGGCTGATTATTTTGGAATAAAGCTTGATATTGTTGATCTTGATTATACTAAAGACGTATCTAGATTAATTCATAAAGTTAAAAAACAATATAAACCTCATAATTTTGCAAATATTACTGGATTCAACCACTGGTTATTAGCTGAAAAAGCTAAAAAAAATTCTTTATATCCTAATGAAGTTGTTTTCGCAGGTGAGATGAGTGACGGTGCTCATAATTTTGGTTTTAGTCAATATGCTTCTATATTTCATCCAAGTTCATTTGAATTCAGAGAGTACAGCGACAAAATGGCCTCGTATTTATTTGGCCCAACTTTTTTAAAAGTCTTAATTTCAAAAGAACAAGATAAAGATCCTGTTTGGAATCTTTTTAAAAATCAAAAAACCAAAAAATTTTTTGAGGATTTAAAAAGTACTCCACTTCAAATAAAAGAACAATTTTTAAAAAGTTTCTTCCTAAGAGCAGGCAGGATTCCTTTAGCAAAAAATAATTCAAAATTACTTAGCTCGATAGGTAGAAATTTATTAGATGATTTCTCTACTAATAAATATCTTAAAGAATCTTTGAAAGATTTAGATTCTAAAAACCTATATTCAAAACTCATAAACTTATATGAAAGCTTTCATTGGCAAGGAGCCACAGTAGCTACTCTTTACCATGCTTGCGAATCTCATAATTTAAAATGCAGCATGCCTTTTCATGATTCTTTTTTACTTGAATTTCTTTCAGATATGCCTGAATCTTGGGGAAGGGGTTTGGAGTTAAAACCAACAAAATATCCTTTGAAATGGATGCTCAAAAATAGAATTAATTATCCCATGGAACTGCAAAAAGGAGCCCACTCATATACTTATGATATTGATCCTTCTTTTTCTCACGTTGGAGAGCTTGTAAATCACTCTTTTTTAGGAGAACTTTGGAGAAAAAACTTATCATCAAAACAATATTTAAATTTTCTAGATATTAAATTTTTTAATCATAGCTACATTGAACCATTAATTGATAGATATGTTTCAGGAGAAGAACTCTTCGGTGAAGAACTTACTGATGTATATAATATTGCGTTTCAAGACATGATAAATTTCTCTTAATGAAAAAAGAGATTTTTGTTGATCGTCTTTCTATCTTTAATTTTCTGTTTTTATTCAGATTAAGAAAGAATTTTAAGATATTTTTTTTAGATGACTTAACTCTAAGTAACTCTTTCTTACTAAAAATTTTTTCTCTTCTTAAAATAGATTATGAAGAAAAAATTTTTCACTTAGGAAGCCTAGCCAATTCAGACAATATCAATTTATACACTTATTCACTCAAGATTTCTTCAGATCTATCCTTTAAGATTTCAAAAAAAATATGTGCCTATAAGTTTATTAAAGAATTAAATCTACATTATGGAAATAGAACAATAGAGTTATATATTGCAAAAAAACTTCTTCATTATTTAACTTATTATTCAAATAGAATCCTAGTAGCTGAAAAATTATCTAAAGAAAAAAAGATTAATGTTGTCTTATGTAGACCTAAAATTTTTGATGAAGAGGATCTTAAAAAAGAATTCAAAAAGATAGACTTTAATTTTTACTACAGCCCTTTCTCAAACACAGGTCCATATATTGAAAGGAAATATTCATTTGATTACTTCTTTATTACAAGTTTCTTTAGGTTTTTTACCAAGAAAATATTCATACTCTTTAGATCGTTCTTCGTTAACAAAAAAGAATTATTCAATCATAAAAATGATATATCAGTAATGAGTCCACTAGAAAATGAATTAGGCTCTAAAATCAAATATAAAAATCAATCCTTTTGGATAAAAGAAAATAATAAAGAAAAATACCTACTTTTTTCTGAAAGTATAAAAGATATTGGATCTAAGAAATATAAAGCTCCGAATTTAGTTATTAACGATATTGATAATTTTTATTTAAAAAAAAATGTTTCGGATTCAAATTTAAATTTAAATTTAACAAAACATATTAGAAAAATTTTTGTGAAAATATTTTTCAATAAAGATAACATTTCAAGATATCTTTTATTTGAAATATACAAACTTTTAGATCATGCAAATTTATTAACTTATGTAATTAAATTTTTCGGTATAAAGAAATTCTTTTTTTACAAAACTTATTTTCCAATCACAGATGCTATTCAAATTATTTCTAAAGACTTAGGTGTTTCAACTTCTGGCTTTCAATATACTGATATGAATTTTGCCTCGCCTTTAATGATGTCTTCATCAGATAATTTTCTAATATTTTCAGATTTATACAAAAATGTATTTAAAAAGAAAAATTTAGGGCCCAAAAATTTTTTTTTAAATGGATATCCTCATGATTATTTATTGCATGATAATTCGTTAGACGTAAAAGAAATTAAAAATAACTTTAAAAAAAAGGGTGTAAATTTTACTATTTCTTTTTTTAATGAATCTGAGCAAATAGGAAAATGGTCTCATCACGATAAAAATTTTAATATTAAAATTTTAGAGTTTTTTTCAAAAATTATCCTTGAAAATAAAAACATAGGCCTTATTCTCAAGCCACAAAAAAATAGACTTTCCTTAAAAAAATACAACAACAAATTCATTACTAAGGCATTAGAAACAGGAAGAATTTTAGAGCTAATAAAAAAATCATCTAGCAAACATTTTCATAACTTAAATTTAATCTATCCAAGTATGGCGGCATCCGCTTCTGATATCTCCATTGGGATAGCTTTTGGAGGTACTGCTGCATTAGAAGCAGCACTTACAGGGAATAGGACCATTCTTTTGAATCTTACTAAAGACTTTTATCCCTGGTCTAATATTATGTTGAAAGAAAATATTATATTTAATTCTCTAGAAGCTTTAAAAATAGAGATAGATGAGATTTCAAATAGTGACTTAGAAACAAATCTTGGAGATTGGAAAAGAATTATCAATAATTTTGACAATTTTAGAGATTCAAAAGGTCACGAAAGAATTTATTCTTTTTTACATTCCATAAAAAAATAAATTTTTATTTCTCCTGTAAAATGTAAACTAAATTAAAATTTTCTTAATATTTAAAATGAATAAAAAATCTAAACTAAATACTGGCGACAGAATTAAAAAAGGTAGAGGAGGATGGGATTTTGATACTGGAGTTGCAAAAACATTTGATTCTCATGTAAAAAAGTCTGTTCCTCTTTATGATGAGGGTCATCAAATCATTATTGATTCGAGTGATTATTTCATAAAGAAGAATTCAAATATTTATGATGTAGGTTGTTCGACTGGCAAACTAATAAATAAGTTAAGCACGCACCATAAGCATAAAGAAAATATAAATTTTTTTGGTATAGATTCTTCTCAAGAAATGATTACATCAGCAAAAAAAAATAATATTGAAAATTCCAAATTCACAAAAGGAGATATAACAAAATTAAAATTAAAAAAAAATTCAGTGACTGTTTTGTATTACACATTACAGTTTATTGATACGGCTTACAGACAAGAAGTAATAAACAAAATTTATAATTCCTTAGAATGGGGAGGGGCACTATTTTTATTTGAAAAGGTTCGTGCAGCTGACGCAAGATTTCAAGATATTACAACTACAACTTACGAGGAATATAAAGTTAGGAATAATTTTAGCGATGAAGAGATCATGTCAAAAAAAAGGTCTTTAATAGGCATACTGGAACCTTTTAGCACTCAAGGAAATTTAGATATGCTCAAAAGAGCTGGATTCATAGATATAAATTCTATTTTTAAATATATTTGTTTTGAGGGCTTTCTTGCAATTAAATAATTTACTCGTCAGCTCTCCTAAAGAAGATAATAAAATTTTTGAGGATTTATCTAAAGACCTTGAAAGATATTTTAAAATTCATGCTAACAAAGAGGATAGTTCAGATCTTTGGATAAAAAGAATGATAGATGCTAGAAATTTATTATTCAAGAATAACAATGTAAATAAAACTTTTTTTAGAAATTTTAGAAGCATTAGAAAAAGATTAATTGCAGATACTCCAAAGCCAAAAAATATTATAGAAAAATTTTTTTATAAACAAGACAGACTTCAGGCGAAATATCAGTTTAAAAAAATTATTTCCGAAGACGGTTTTAATAAACAAAAAATGTTTGAGACTATGAAGAAGTTCAAGTTTGATTTAGTTGGAAATCCTGGTTTTTTAGTTGACTCTAATTTCATATACAGCGAAAGATATATTCGCCATTGCTATTACATAAATCTTTTTGAAACCCTTATTAATTCAGAATTAAATGATGAAAATAAATACTACTTATTTGATATTGGTGGCGGGTACGGAATATTCGGTAATTTTATTTTGCAATTAAGTAAAAATATCAAACCTATCGTGGTAGATTTGCCAGAACAGCTTTTTACAGCTTATTATTATTTTAAAAAAAATTATCCAGACTTAAAGATTAATCTCATATCTGATTGCTTAAATAGTAATGAAATAACAAAAGAGTTCATAGATAACTATGATGTTTGTTTAATTCCTGCTGAAAAGTTTAAAGATCTTAAGATTACTAAGAATATAATAATTTCAAACTTTAATTCATTTGGAGAATTGAGTAGAAAGATTTTTAGGGGTTATCAAGATTCAGTCGTTTTCCAAAATCTTGATTTTCTTTTCATTCATAATCGATTAGATTCTTTTCCTACTTATGAGGATGAAATATCTATTTTTGATTATGATCTTGATAAATATAATCAAATTTTCAAGGGCATATCTCCTGTTTTTGATTATGTGCATCAAAAAAGGCTATTTTTTCTAACAAAAAAAGTTCCTTTTGAGTCCAGATGTTTTACATTTATAGGGTCTGCAAAAGAGTAATTTTAGAACTTTTCTTAATATATGAGATGACTTTTAAAGTTAACTCCAAAAAATCTAAAAAATAGCGTTAAAATCCTGTTTAAAAAATGAATACGATTAAAATTATTTTTTAGAGGCTTGATAGACTCTAAGAAATTCTTTAGGGCATTTCTAAAATCATCATCCAATAATTCTATAGATCTTTCTAACAGATCGAACCTCCTGTATACCAAAAGGATTTTTAAATAATTTAAAATATCTTCTTCAGTCGAATCTTTTTTTAATACATTTTCAGGAGATTTAAGAAATAAAGCATCAGCAAAAATATATTGCCCAATGTCTAAGTGTTCTTTCCTCAGCCATCTTCTAGTACCAACGAAATCTATGAACTCTAAATCAAAATCTCTTAAAAATTCGCAAACATCTCCAAATAAAGGTTGAGATTTGTACATTTTGATGAATTCTACTTCTAGTTCTAAGCCAAGTGTTTTTTTAAGGTTTTCTTTAGCCCCCTTTAAGACTTCTAACTCGCCTCCTTGTATGTCAATTTTAATGAAGTTAGGATTTTTTATTTTTAAATTATCCAATTTTTTTGCATAGAACTTAGAACTACCCTCAATATCAAATCTATTAGGTATTGGAAACTTATCCAATAAATCTCTATTTGGTTTATAGAAAGAAGAAGTTAAGGGGTCTTTACAAAGGAAAATTTCAATTTCTTTGTCTTCAGACCAAAGGGCATCTTGAAATATATTAAAGGATTTAAACTCTGCAGTGGGCTTAAGTTTTTCAAAAGATCTTTTATCAGGCTCAAAGCCAAAATAGTTTAAATCAAAGGAAAAAGGTTGCCATCTTTTCTCAATTCCTTCAGCAGCTCCAATATCTATTAAGCATAATCCGGAATTCTTTGGCAAAGAGTTGAGAGACTTCCTTATGTGCTTTTTTTCATTAAATTCGAATATTTTTAAAAAAAATCTAGCTAAATTTAAAGTTTTTTTGTTCATAATTTAATTAAATAAAATGGTCAAAGATGATTTATTTTTTGTTTTAAAAAAAATGCCGTAGAATTATATCCTGATTTACATAAATCTTTACAATTCCATATTTATTCATGAATGAGAAACAACTATTAAACAGAGTAAATCAAATTTTTAAGGAAATTTTAGAAATTGAAGAATTATCTTTAAACGGAAAAGACCAAATTATTGATATTGATGGATGGGATTCTCTGAATCATGTAAAAATAATTTTAGGTATAGAATCAGAATTTAATATTCGTTTGAAAGCTTCTGAAATCTTTGATATAGAAATAATTGATGAATTAATAGAGGCAATCAAATTAAAGATTTAATCACTTCGAAAATTTTATAAATAGATAATTGATAAATATAATTTTATTTAAATATTGCTAAATTGAAAGTCACATTTTCTCAAAATCAAGCAGAACTTTTCAAAGAAGCTTCTCTAGATAAAAACCCTCTACACTTTAATAAAAGTTATGCTAGAAGGACACAATTTGGCAGTCCTGTAATGCATGGAGCAGCAGCAACGTTAAAATTTATAGGAATTATTTTTGGTACAAATATTCCTCAAATAAAATTCTTAAAAATAGATTTTGTAAGACCTATTTATTTTGAAACTAATTATAATTTTACTTTTAAAAAATTTAAAAAATACTATTCCTTTCATTTAAAAAAAGGTCATTTGATAATCGTCAAGGGCAAGATTTCCATCAATGAAGTTTTTAAGTTCTCTTACAAAGAAAGAAATTTTTTAGGAAAAGATCTTCAATTCAAATCAAACAATGATATTTATAAAGTAAATAGCAACCAAAAAAAACATTTAAAAAAATTATTAAAGACATTTAATTTAGGTTTCAGCGAAAATAATTTAAAAGTTTATTCATTATTACTCTGGTCAAGTTATTTTGTAGGTATGAAGTTTCCTGGTAAGCAAGCATTATTCACATCCCTAGAATTTATACTTTCAAATGACAAATTATTTGAGTTGAAAGGAATTAAAGGATATTTAGACAATCGTTTTAATGTTACACAAACTTTTTTTACAGGGAATGGTTTTGAAGGAATTTTGTCCTCTCTAAAGAGACCAGAGCCTGATGATATATCTTTTGAAGATATCAAAAAATCAGTCTTAGAATTACCAAGTTTTAATAATAAAAATATTCTCATTACAGGTTCTAGTAGGGGATTTGGTAATGTATTGGCGAAATCTTTTTTATCTAAAAATGCAAACATATATTCGGTTTATAACTCATATTCTAAAGGCGTAAAAGAACTTAAGTTGATTAAAAATAAAAAGGTTAAAAATATTAAAGCAAACTTGGAAAAAGAAACTGACAGTAAAAAAATTTTAAAATCTTTAGGCAAAGAAAATTTAGATGTTTTCATATGCAATGCATTTCCTCTAATAGATTATCAAAATTTCTTAGAACAAGACATTTCGTCTTTTAGTGGATTTATTAAATCATCACTATCTATGTCAATTTATCCTATTTTTTACCTTCTTAAAAAAATGAACAAAGGAAGCATAGTAGTTTTAATATCATCTAATTGGATAATTGATGGAAAAGCTGGATTTTCTCATTACCTTACTTCAAAAGGAGCTTTAGAAAGTCTTTTCAAATCATTAGCGAAAGAAAACAAAGATATAAATTTTCTGCTTTTTAGGGCTCCAAGAATGCTTACAGATCAAACTAATCTATCCATCAAAAAGGAAAAATTAATCTCGCCTAAAACTGTTTCAGCTAAATTATTAAAAGAAATTATAGTTTTTCCAAAAAACCAAAATTTTTTAGAGATATAACCTATAAAATCAGTATATGAAAAGAAACCTTATAAGACTTAAACCTTTAGAAGAAACAGACCTAAATAGTGAATATCTTAGATGGCTGAATGATTCAGAGATAAATTCTTTTTTAGAAGTTAGATTTAATCCCCCAAAGAATATTAGCGATCTAAAAAAATATTTGGATGAATTTGATAATTATTCCAAATACCTGTTTGGAATTTTTGATTTAAAAAAAGATAAGCATATTGGAAATATTACATTAGACATTAATGTAAATCATGCCACTGGATATTTTGGATATGTTTTAGGAGATAAAAGCTTTTGGGGTACTTCAGCAATTAGTGATGCAAAATTTTTACTGTTAGATTTTGCTTTTTTCAAAAAAAAATTAAGAAGAATTTGGGGTTCTGCTTATGATTCAAATCATGCTTCCATTTTTAATTTTAAAAGGTTTGGATTTCATAAAGAGGCTATTTTAAGAGATGCTTTTTATGATCAAGATGAAATTGTTGATGGAATTTCTTTTGGCATGAAGAAAGAAGAATGGGAAATACATAGGAAAAAATTTATTTGAAAGATTAATAAATTAAAATTCAATAAAAAAAATGAATTTTTCAAAATCTATACTTTTTTTAGGCTACGACAAATCTGAAAATTCTCTACCAGATTTTTTATCTGAGAAAGGTCATGAAGTATTACACTCAAACAAAAAAATAAATTCGACCAAAAATTTCGATCTAGTAATTTCTTATGGGTATAGACACATAATACCTAAAAAAATTATATCTAGTTCTACTCCCATAATTAATTTGCATATGAGTTTTTTACCTTTTAATAGAGGTGCTCACCCCAACTTTTGGTCACATTTTGAAAATACTCCGTCTGGAGTGACAATACATTTAATGGATGTGGGAATAGATACAGGCGACTGCCTTTTTCAGAAAAAAGTTTTCATTGATAAGGAAAAAATGACTTTTTTTTCAAGCTATTCATTGTTGAGAAAAGAAATTGAAGACTTGTTCAAGGTAAATTATGAATCAATAATTAACTTAGATTTTAAGCCTGTAAAATATTCTTCAACTGGTACCTTTCATTTAAAAAAAGACCTTCCACAAAATTTTTTGGGATGGAATGAGATAATTTCTAAAGAAATAAATAGACTAAAATTAAATGGAGAAGATAAGTGAATCTAGTTATCGTTTTGTGCCATTTAATGAACAAAGATGGAGTTCTGAATAATGAATCAAAACTTAGAGCTGAGTTAGGCAAGAAGATTTTTTTCGAAAAGAAATGTGATTTCTTGCTCACCTTAGGCCATGATTATAGGCATGACAATGAAACGCCTATTTCTCATTCTCTTAAAAGTTATTTAGTCAAAAAAGATATACCTTCTCATAAAATATATACAGATGTTAATTCGAGAGATACGGTGGGCGATGCAATTTTTTCAAGACTATTTATTGAAGAAAAGAATCTTTTTAGAAAAATCTTTATTGTCTCTTCTGACTATCATTTAAAAAGAGTTAAAATAATTTTCGAAAAAATAATCTCCAGTGATTACTCTTTAGAATTTTTTAGTTCTAAATGTAAAAAGAATATAAAAAAAATAAAAAAGGAAAAATTGTCTACCAAAGCTTTTCATAATACTTTTGAAGAAAAAGATTTTAAAAGTTTAGATACCTTGTTATTGAAACTTGCTAGTGATCATCCCTTTTATAATGGAGAAGCTTATAAATCAATAGATTTAAAGTCACTTCAAAAAATCAAATAAAAATTAACCTATCCTTTGTATAATTCAATTAAATCTTTATGAGAAATCGCTTTTTCACTTTTTCTGCCGAGAAAGAATACCCCTGAAGGTCCAAAAAAAAGAGATTCCTTGCTAGTTATTAATTTAAATGGAGATAAGATTAAGCTAAAAATAAATCCAAAAATCCTAGAAATTAATATATTTCTAAAAATTGATAAGAAAAAAAATCTTATAGACCAAGTTAAAACTACCTCAGGACCCTGATTCCCCCCTAATTTAATTAACTCAAATTTTTTAAAAAGATATCTGTGTCCAAGTACAGTAAATCTTGTAAAATCATGAGACCCTTCGTGTACTTGTTGCATAAATGGAGTTTCTGCATAGACAATCCCTCCTAATTTCATCACTCTATATATTTCGTTTACAACTTTTATTGGCTCAACAACATGTTCTAAAACTGCTTGTATCCAAACTCCGTCGTAATAGTTATCCTCTAAAGGAAGATAGTGAGAATCACTGATAAAGTCCACATAAGATGTTTTATATACATCTGTTCCATGAATTGCTATTTTTTCATGCTGCCATAGCTCATCTGTGCCACTCCCTTTTTCTCCAGATCCAATAATAAGAATTTTAGGATTTTCATTAAGTAAAAAAATTTCTTCTATAAAGTTTTTACAATTTTCTTTACTCACTTTACTAGGACGCGAAATAATTTTATTTCTAATGAATGTTAAAAAACTAGATTTTCTTGGAATATAGCTTTTAATTTGATTTGATTCAAAAAGGGTATCTGTAAAGTCTGAACTTATTAAAATAGGCAAACCTTTTGATATTTTAAAAGAATAAGAATCTTTTGAATGGCTGCATTCTGTATTACTGCAGACCATTACACTTTCTGCTTTAAACAGTTTTGATTTACATAGAGGACAACAGAATGGAATAAAATTTTTTGAACACATAATTTTTAAACGAAATTAAATGGTAATTCCAAAATATTTATATAAAAAAGGGTTTATTTTAGACTTAAGAATACCAATATAAAAACTCTTACCTTCTAACTTGTATACTTTTTTAATTTGATTTGTCATCAGGTTATAGACTAAAACAATTCTAGTTGTGTGATTATTACCTTCATATGAATGCCAAGTGCCATTTTCTTTTCGAGAAAAAAATAGTCCTCTATTTTGTTTCCATTTAATTTCCTTCTTCCCATTTCCTTCTTTATCTTCATACAAGAAAGTTCCATTATTTTTTAATGGCTCCAGATAAACAACACAACTTAGAAGTTTATTTGGTGTATCAGAGTGGATCGGGAATTTATAGTTTTTACCCGTAATAACAATATCAAATTCAGAGTAATCATAAAGATCTAATCTTTCTGAACATAAATCTTTGAGTATTTCGATGCATTTGGCGTGATACCTCTTATGAAACTTTCTAAGTATTTCCTTTGATAAGAGAGAAGCATTAATTACATCATCTGAAATTTTATGAGGGAAAATTCTTATTTCATTATCCTCAATATTATTAAGTATATTTTTATCAAGAGAATTAATGATGATATTGAAATCATCTTCTTCTATAAAATTATCTAGTATTTTAAAATTAAATGGTGAACGCATTAATTTCTTTTTAAAAATTTTTCTATAAATTTAATATCCTTAGGAGCATCTACTGACAAACCTATATCTTTAACTTTTACCATCTTTACAGGGAAACCATTTTCTAAAAATCTTAACATTTCAACACTTTCAGAAAGCTCTAGCTTTCCAGGAGAAAGTTTTTTAAATATTTCTAAGGATTTTTTTCTAAATGCATATAATCCTAACTGCTGAAAAAAGGAGTTATTTGAATTTTTTGGAAAAGGAATAGGGCTTCTCGAAAAATAGATTGCATCTGATTGGGCATTAAAAATGACTTTTACAACGTCCGAATCTATTACTTTGTAAGATTCTTTTATTTCAGTATATGCGTTGCTAGTAAAAACTTTTGTACTGTTTAGAACAGCCTTAGCTACTGTATCTATTGATTTCGGATCGATAAGCGGTTCATCTCCTTGAATATTTACATATACATCAGCATCTATATTTTTTAAAACATCAGCAATTCTATCTGTTCCGGTATGACATTTATTTTTTTTTAAAATACATTCCATAGAATTAGACAGGCATTCATCTTTAATTCTCTCATCATCCGTGACGACAATAACTTCATTGAGTATCTTTGACTTTTTTGCTTGCTCGTAAACTCTTCTAATCATTGATTTACCTAATATATTTGCTAAAGGCTTCCCTACAAACCTAGTGGATCCCCATCTTGCAGGAATCAAACCAATAACTTTTAATTTTTTTTTCAATTTATAATGTCCTTTAGTTCAGAAATATTTTTTATTGAGTAAGTAGACTTCATTTTTCCATATCCCCATTCAGCATAAACGAAATCAATTTTAGCTTTCTCTGCAGCAATTTTGTCTACTTCCATATCACCAATATAAACTGTTTCTTCATTGTCAGAAGAAGTTTGAGACATTGCATATAATATTTGATCTGGTTCAGGTTTGCCCATCAAATTATTTTCAGGGCATGAAATAATATCAAATTTAGGTAATTTAGAAGTTATGATTTTCGTTCTGGATAAATCTTTAGAAGTTACAATCCCTATTTTGTACTTATCAGATTCTTTAAAATACTGGATTGTTTCGTATACCTCATAGTAAAAATTTATTTTATACATATCTAATTTAGATTTTTTTTGAAAATCTATTTCAATTTTTTTTTTATCTTTTCTAATTTCTAGTTCGAAAAGAATGTCCTGAAATGGTTTGCCTATTTGATTAAAATATTCATCAAAATTTATTTCTAGGCAATATTTTTCTTTAACAAAATTCCATGACGATTTCATATTATCTTTTGAATCAATCAAAACGCCATCTAAATCAAAAAGTATTAATTTTTTATTAAGTTTCATATTTTGGATAAGTATAAATCTTTGAATGATAAATGTTTAATTTTGATAAAATAACAAAAATAAGTTATGTCCTTTAATCAAGAAAAATACAAGCAATTATGTAAAACTTGCAATTTTATTTTAGAGGAATTTTCCGATAATACCTCGGTATCCTCTCACCCTTGGCTAAATGTTCTAAATGAACATCCGACTACTTTAATAAAGTATTCCTCTCTTTGGGAAGAAAGGAGCACCATAAAAAATTTTTTAAGAAAGGAAATAATTTTCTTTATTTTTTATTTATTTTTTAACCTAATCTTTTCGGTTTTTAGGTTTTCATTGTATAAACAAAAAAAATTTTTTGGACTAAAAAAAAAGGTTATTTTCTTATCCCATCTGTTTAAGCAAGAACAAGTTGAAGAGAAAGAAGATTTTTATTTTGGAAAGATCCCTTATCTTTTAAGTAATCATGATTTTACTACCCAAATAATATTTCAAAATCACTTAAGAATTCCTACATTTTTTTTAAAAAAAGAATTAACAAAAAAAATTAAAGATCACAAAACTTTGTTAGAAGAACCTTCTTTCTCAATTTACGTCAAAAGTTTGATTGAGTTATTCAGAGCTCATTTGCAGATTAAAAATCAAATTACTAAGCACTCTGAATTTTTTGTTAAACGGGTTTTAAAAGAGGCCTCAATAAGAACGTTTTCTATTGATTTCTATAAAGCAATAATTTTTAATCATCAAATTAAAAAAATTCTAGAGCAGATAAATCCTAAAATTATTATTACAACTTTGGAGGGTCATCCAAGAGAAAAAATGCTTTTTTTTCATGCAAGAGAATTAGATAGAAAAACTCTTTGTATTGGATATCAGCATACAATCTTATTTCCTAAACAAAATTCAATTTTTCATTATGCAAATCATAATTTCATGCCTGACATGATTTTCACTCCTGGGAAAATCAATAAGGAAGTTATGTTAAGAAAGTTTCCTTCAGACAAAAAAATAGAAATAATTAATATAGGTTCTCATAGAATTTCTCAAAATGATAATTCAAATGTATCTGAAAGTCAGAATAAAAACTGCCTAATTTTGCCAGATGGCAACATAGAGGATTTAAAAATATTTTCACAATTTTTATCTAAAATAAATGATAATGATTTAAATTTTATAATAAGACTTCATCCAGCTTTCTCATTATTAGAACTTCAAAAAAAATATAAACTATTTTTGAACTGTTCCAAAAACATATCCTTTTCAGTAGAAAAAGATATAAATAAAGATTTTAAAAAAAGTAGCTGGGCAGTTTACAGAGGCTCTGGAGCAATAATTTATGCCATTCAAAATGGATTAAGGCCAATTTATTTAAAACCACTAAATGAATTTTTGCCAATAGATCCCCTACATAAAATTTCTAAAGGTAAAAAAATAGTCAGCACATATTTAGATCTAAAAAATATTATTAATCTAGATAAAAGTATCACTATCAGTGAATTCAATAGCCAACTTGAAGAAATAAAAAGATATAGCCTTGAATTTTTTGAGCCCTTAAATTTTTCAAAAATCTTGAATAAATTGAAAAATTATATATGAGTAAAAAGTATAAAATTTTCTTTTCAAATAAAATTTCTGATCTTGAAAAAGTAAGTCATTTTTTAAATAAGTATTTTGCAACTACTGAAAAGAGTGAGATCTGGTCAAAAGAAGAGTTTAATTGGAAATTGTCTAACTTAAATCCTGCTGGAGAGGGGTTTATGGCTTTTGCAAAACTAGATGATGAAATTATTGGAACAGCAGCAATTGTTAAAAAAAGATTGCTTATAGATGGAAATCCTTATTTAGGCGCGGAAATAGGAGAAACTTACTCGCATCCTGATTTTAGAAAAGAAATCAAACCAGAACTTTTATTTCAAAATAATAGTGATCCCGATCACTATATAAACAAAAGCATATTTGGAAGACTTATTTCTGAGTTAAAAATTAAAGCTTCTTCAGAAAAAATAGATATTATTTATGGTACGCCTAATGAAAATTCAAAAAAAGGATATCTTAATCGACTTGAGTTTTTTGAAATGCAGAGTTATAAAAATATTTCAATGTCTAAGTTTATTTTTGGTAATCTTTTATTTAACAAAAATGTTACAAGGCTACTTTCAAACTCAGTCAGACGAAAAAATAAGTCTAAAAAGATTAGCTTATTTAATAAACTTAAGATTTCTAGAAAATTTCCTTCTTTACTAGATATTGATACTTTATGGTCAGAAGTAAGACCCGCCAAAGGATTTTCTTTAGTTAGAGATGGAGAATACTGGAATTTTAGATATAAAAATCATCCCATAAATGATTATACTTTTTATTCAATTTACTCGAAACAAAAACTCGAAGCCCTCATCGTAATAAGACTTAAGGAAGTAAAAAATTTAAAGACTTTATTTTTGGTTGAGTGGATGGCTACAAAAGAGATTAAATTTTCAGATATATTAAAATTAATTATTGAAGATAATAAAAATCATAAGATTCAAAAGATGAATCTATGGTCTAAAAAAAATTCATCAAACTTTTTCTCTGCAATAAAAAAAGGCTTTATTCCGGCACACTACGTTCCTATTATCTTTAATAAAACAGAGATTTCTTCTAAGTTAGACAGCCCAGATATTTCTTTTGATTTTTTTCTTGGGACATCAGATACAATTTAAAAATTATAAAAAGAGCAAAATGGATTTTTTAAAAGAATTTTTGAAATCATTAATTGGTTTGTTTTTTAGGCTTAATCCTTTTTTTAGATTAAGTCTAAGAAAAAAATTAACAATTTTCGTTTTTCATGAGGTTTCAGACAATCAAAGTAAATTTTTGTCTCATAATAATATAGCTCACACCATAGACAGTTTCACTAAGCATATAAATTGGATTAAAAAAAATTTTAACGTAATCAGTCCTGAATATTTAACTCAAAATAAAACTCTTCCATATTACGCTGCAGTTATTTCTTTTGATGACGGTTATCTAGGTGCTTTTGATAATGGTTTTAAAATCCTTGAAGAAAAAAAAATTCCAGCAATAGTTTTTATAAATTCAAAACCTTTATTAAAAAGAAAGCCAAGTGTTGCTGCAATAGCTAATTATTTAGAAACAGATGAAGATTTTTTAAGGTTTGCTGAGGAAGAGAGTTTTGAGTCGCCATTTCATTTATCAGTTTCACCTAAACTATTAGGAAAATTCATGAAATCACATAATTCTGAAGAGATAGAAAATGCAGCATACTTATTTCAAGGAGAGGTAGCTTCTTATCAAACGTTAAAAAAATGGGAAAATAATGACCTTTTTTTCTATGGTAATCATCTTTATGACCACTGGAATGCTAATGCTTTATCTTCTGATGAATTTAAAACAGAGTATAAAAAAAATGATGAATTTCTTTCTCAATTTAAAAATTATTTAAATTTGTTTGCTTTTACAAACGGTAAACCAGAAACTTGTTTCACTCAAAAACACATAGACTTACTAAAAACCTTAACTACAAAAAGAGTCTTTTCATCATCTAATGGAATAAATAAAGATCTTTCCAATTTTCTTTTTGGACGGCTTAGTACATTCGACTCAGATTCAACTGTAAATAAGCTTTGGTTTAGATTAGGCATTACGAACTCGAAATTTAAAACATAATGGTGAATTCTTCAAAGGTTTCAGTAGTAATTCCTTCATTAGGAGAAAAACAATTGAACAGTACTCTAGTGCATCTAAATAATGGCACTATTATTCCTGATGAAATTTTGATCTGTATGCCGAAAGGGTTTGATTTAACATTTGATAGTTCTAAATTTCATAATTTAGAGTTTGTTTTCACAGAAAAAGCAGGCCAAGTAAAGCAAAGAATAGAAGGATTTAAATTAGCAAAAAATAAATATGTTTTGCAAATGGATAGTGATTTACTTTTAGAAAGATATTGTTTAGAAAATTTAATTGAAACAATAGAAAAGAATGATAAATGTTGTGTTGGTCCAAGATTATATGATTTAAAAAACAAAGAATATTTTTCTACATGTATTCCTAAAAATGAAAAAAAACTTACTTTTTATGAAAAGTTTTTTTATAAAAATATAAATGGCAAAGGTGGTTACGAGCCCGGAATGATCTCAAAATCAGGAGAGCCAATGGGTTTAATAGAAATTGGAGAATTTAAAAACCTCCACTGGTTACCAGGGGCCTGTATTTTACATATTAAAGAAAATCTCATTTTAAAAAATTATTATCCTTTTGAGGGCAAAGCTTATGCAGAAGATATTTACCATTCTTTAGAATTAAAAAATCAAGGTGTAAACCTAATAAGGGATAAAAAAGCAAAATGTTTTGTAGACTTTTCAAGTAGTAAGGCTACAAGTATATTTATGTACATAAAAATAATCTATGGCTCCCTTAGAGCAAGAAGACTATATAGAAAGAAAACAAAATCAAGTGATTTGAGATTCTACAGCTTTATGTTTCTTAGTTTTTTGAGATCTATAAAAAAATTTAAAAAATAAAATGTATAAACTCATAGATCAAATTTTTTTTCCACTTATGTTAGTTAAGTTAGTAATAGCTGCTAATAACTTTAAGATATATTTTATAGATTTAGGCTTTCTACTTTTCATAAGCTCTATCTTTTTGGCACTTTTAGTTTTAATACAAACTCCATATGCTTTTACTGGTTTAATTTTATTTCTCTTAAGTTTTGCATTCTATTTTTTAGAGATTTTTTCTGGAGATATTTTGTTTACAACATCAAAAACGATTTTTTTAGATTTATTATTTTTATTGGCTGGAGCAAAAGTATTTTTAACTAGTCCAGGATTGATTCCCAGACAACTATATTTATTTTTCTTTCTTTGCATTCCAGTGATGTTATTTCAAATAACAGGGGCATCATCTTTTTTTATGTTTTGGAATACGGATTATCTTCATTCTCCTGAAATATTATCTCCCGAAGAGCTTGGAACTTTTAAAATTATAGAAGTCTACCCAACCCTTTTTCGTGGTAGTGACGAATTGTATTTGATGATCGGGCAAGGTAGACCATCAGGACTACTTCATGCTAATAATCTTCTATCCTATTTAATATGTATTGGGGTTGCCTTAAACGCAGCTTTTAATGATAAAAAATCTACTTTAAAAGCTCAAGATTATATACTAGCTACCATTTCCGTTCTTTCTATGAGCTTTACTGTATTTGTTATTTTTCTAATATCAGTAATTTATCTTCTTTCAGAAAATTTCATTAAGGCAATAAAATTACTCTTCGCTTTCAGTTTTATACTTTTAATTTATTACCTTTTTTTCCCAGGTATAGTTGAAAACTTTTTTTCAGAAACAACTATATTTTCTAAAATTTTTTCAAGATTTTATGAATTAGCTTATTCAATTGGATTTTATGATTTTTTTACATTTACATATGATGCAGCAACTAATATTGATTATGCTTTTGATCCTTCTCAAGGATCCTACAGCATCTTAACGATAATTATTTCTAACAATTTAGTTATCCCTATACTGCTTTTGTTTATTCTTAGCGGAATTGCTTTCTTTTTTAGCTTTGAGAGAAATAAGATTTATATTGCTCAAATAATATCTTTAAAGGGAATTTTATTTCTTATCGCTATTACTTTATTAGTTCAGGTATCGATTCCATTTATCCTTGATATTTTGGGCATGTTTCTTTTTGGGTTTGTTTTAACACCGTTTTTGATAGCTTCCTTTAGAGAGGCAAAAAAATAAATAGAATGAAAATTCTCTTTGCTATTAAATCCTTAGCAATTTCAGGGGGAGCTGAAAGAGTTTTTTCTGACATAAGTTCTAAACTTTCATTGAAATACGATGTTTCTATATTATCTTTTGATTCAAAAACAGATGAGCCTTTTTATAGAATTAATAAAGAAATTAAATTAATAAAAACAACGGATAGCTTGCAGGGAATTTCTATTAAAGCCCTCAGTCTGTTTAAAAGAATCATTTTTCTTAGAGGTATTGTTCGTTCTCATGGATACGACACTGTAATAGGCTTCAACTTTAGTATTTATTTTCTTCTTGCCATAGGCTTAATAGGCTTACCAGTAAAAGTAATCTGCTCTGAACACTCCACTTATGAAGGATTTAGTAAGAATTTTTTTTCTCCTGTCTTATTGAGATTAATATCTAATCTACCTATAAAATTTGCTGTCGTCAGCGAGCATGCTTTCAAAACATTTCCAAAAAAAATACAAGAAATTTCAAAAATTATAAAAAACCCAATATCTATTCCTTTTAATGAAAAATTAAATTTTGAGGATAAAGAAAATACAATTTTAAGTGTTGGCAGGCTTGCTGAAGAAAAAAATCATTTGGATCTTCTAAAATCATTCAAACTAATATCTTCAAAAATTCCTAATTGGAAATTAAAGATAATTGGCTCTGGACCTCTTGAAAGCCAAATAAAATTTTTCATTGAAACTAATTATTTGGAAAAAAGAGTTGAATTAATTAAAGAAGTAAAAAATATTGAATTGGAATATCAAAAAGCTAAATTTCTTGTAATGACCTCGAGATATGAGGGTTTTGGATTAGTAATTGCAGAAGCCTTATCTTGCGGGCTTCCAGTCATTCTTTTTGAAAACGGGAATTCCTCTAATCTTATTATAAATGCCATCAATGGTATTGTGATTTCTAATAATTCGCAACAAATTAAAAATCTTTCCATAGAAATGGAGAAATTGGCTCAAAACGATAATTCTTTAAAAGAATTAGCAAAAAACTGTACAAAACCAATAGGGCATGCGGACGAAACAATAATTAAAGGTTGGGAAAAACTTATTTTTCAAGATTTATAAGTCATATTACTTTTTAACAGATTTTTTTATGAAAAAAGAAAATACTTGCTTATTAATATCAGCAACCAACATACAAAATCATTTTATTAGGGACGATCTAAGAAAATACTTATCAAGAAAATTTACAAATGTATATTTTGTTGGCGATAAGAAATTTTCAAATTCTCAGCATGAAATTCTATGGAAAAGTGCTCTTAGTAGATCAAACCTTTTTTTCGAACTTATTCTTTTTTATAGATTATTAAAAATATTTCTTAAATATAGACCAAGCAATGTTATTAGTTTTTCACCAAAAGTTAATATATATGTAGGGATAATCTCTTCAATTTTAAATATAAAACATATTCCCGTTGTATCAGGATTTGGTAAATATCATAGTAACTTTAGAAAGACCTCTTTTATTAAAATTCTTTTTAAATTCTCTTTGTATTTTGTTAATTGCATAGTCGTTATGAATAAGGATAATGAAAGAACTTTAAAGAATCTTTTTCCAGTTAAAAAAATTTTTTTAATACCTTCAGAGGGTTATAGCGGAAAAAATTTCTATTCAAATAAAAATTTTTCAAAAAATAATATATTTTATATATCAAGGATAATTAGAGAAAAAGGGATATTTAATATGCTGAAGGCTTTTATTCACCTACAAAAAAAATATCCTGATATTTCCCTAGATGTTGCTGGAGAAGTTGCTTTAAATGAAAAAGATTTAATTGAATTTAATCAATTGATATCCAACAAAAATATAACTTTTCATGGAGAAATTTCAGAAAATTTAAAATATAAAATATTTGAAAAAGTGAAAATCTTCGCTTTTCCAAGCGTCTATGGTGAAGGATTGCCAAGAGTGTTGTTGGAAGCACAAATATTTAAATGTTTAACATTAACAACAAATTTTCCTGGATGCGAAGATGCAATCTCTCCATCCATGAAAATGTTTCTTTGTTCAGACACACTAAAATCTACTATTGAATCTCTTGAAAAAGCTATCATGTTAGAGGATAAATTATTACTTAAATCTATAACTGAAGAAGCCCAAAATTGGGTCAACGATCATCACAATATTCCAAATATTATTAATAAATATTCAAAAATCTTTTCTTCTACAAACTTTATGTAAATAATTTAAACTGACTAGGATGAAAGTATTAGTTACGGGTGGAGCAGGCTTTATTGGAAGCCAACTCGTGGATATTCTTTTAAAAAAAAATCATGAGGTCGTTTCTGTAGATAATTTTATTCTTGGAAAAGAAGAATTTCTCTCAGACGCACAAAATAAAGAAAATTTCATATTTAATAATGTGGATTTACTAGATTTAGATAAATTGAACTCAATCTTTGAACAGCATTCTTTTGATATAGTTTTTCATTTAGCAGCAAATTCAGATATAAATGAAGGTACAAAATCAACAGATAGAGATCTCAATTTAACCTTTTTGCTCACTTATAACGTTTTAGAGTGTATGAGAAAATATGGAGTAAAAAAAATACTTTTTACGTCATCTCCTGCTATTTTTGGAAATCATGATAATGCTCTTACAGAAGACCTGCCAATGAAACCCGAATCCTTATACGGGGCTAGTAAACTTGCTTCAGAAAGTTTCATAAGAGCTTTTTCAAATTTGTATGAGATTCAAGCATGGATACTCAGACTTTCAAATATGGTAGGAAAAAGATCCACACATGGCATTCTTTATGATTTTATGAAAAAAATTAATAAAGATTCAGAAACTCTCGAAGTTTTGGGAGATGGTCAGCAGTTTAAGCCATATATGCACGTAGAAGAGCTAATAGAATGTATTTTCTTTTTATTAGAAAAAGCTAAAGAGAAAATTAATGTATTTAACGTTGGTCCAAAAGATGGAATTAGAGTTTCTGAGATAGCTGAATTATTTCTTAAAGTACATGGAAAGGGGCATAAAATATCTTACACAGGCGGAAAGGTAGGTTGGAAAGGAGATCAGCCTTTTTACAGTCATGATTCTAAAAAACTTTACTCCCTTGGATGGGAACCTTCTATGACTTCTAAGGAGGCAGTTGAAAAATCTATAAAAGAATTCAATGAAAAATAACTATTCAAAAATCTTGTTGAAGCCTTTAAGTAAAAAAAAAATAATTCTTACAGGAGTTGAGGGATACATTGGCAGTGAATTAGCAAATCAATTTAATTTAAATAAAATTAAATACCTTGGCATTGATAAAAGAAAAAGTAAAAACTCTTCTCATTTAAGATTAAATTTAAGATCAAAATTTTCTTTCAAAAGAATAAATAACCTTCAACCCGATATATTTATTCATGCTGGCACACATTCCGCTGAAGCCTATAATAAGAATCTTAATGATAACTTTCAGGATGACTATTTAAGTCTTTTAGAAGTATTTAAAATTCTCCAAAACAGACCAAATTGTAAATTAATTTATTTTAGCTCTTCTTATGTTTACAGTGGCTTAAAAAACGATAAAAAAGCGCTTGAAGAAACAATTCTAAATCCAGAACACAATTTTGGCTTAGCAAAACTTTTTTTTGAAGAACTTATATCAAGAACTCATCCAAATACAGTAATATTTAGACTTTCCTCAGTCTTTGGAGGCAAAAACTCAATACACCCAAATTTTATCAATAAAATTTCCCTTGAAGCTTTAAAAAGTCAAGAAATACAAATCTGGGGCAAAGGAAAGCGAAAGATGCAATATATTTATATCGAAGAAGCTATAAAAATTATCTTAAAATCTTTCTCTTTGAAGCCAGGTATATATAATCTTGGTGGAAATGATTATGATTCTGTCCTGAAAACCGCTGAACAAATAGCAGATTTTTTTGGATCTAAGTTAATTTTTTTAGATGATAAGATAGAAGGCTATACTCTGCCGAAGATGGATAACAGCAAATTACTTTCTTCTTTGAAGGGTGTTTTAAAGTCTAGCCAACAAAAATATCTTTCTGAATATCTCAAAACTTTAAATAAAGACCTATTATGAAAAAAGATTTAAAGAAAGATTCTTACGAGAATTATATAAAACGAGTTTCTAAAGAAACTATTCCTTGTTATGAGCCTTCGATTGGAAAAGAGGAAATAAAAAACTTAAAAAATGTAATCGAAAGTAATTGGCTGTCCGAAGGTAAATATGTAAGAGAATTTGAAGAAAAATTAAGAATCTCCTCTCAAAGAAGATTTTCCTTAGCATTTAATAATTGTACGGCTGCTTTAATAACTGGAATGAAAAGTCTTGGAATTGGAAATGGAGATGAAGTGATTGTTCAAAGCCTTGTACATTCAGCTGACCCAAATGCAGTTTCTGCTACAGGAGCAAAACCTATATTTGCAGAGGTTAATGAAAATACTTTATGCCTAGACATTCCAACTATAAAGAAAGCCCTTACACCTAAAACAAAAGCAATTCTTCATGTAGCTTTATATGGAAATACCTCAAACTTAGATGAGCTTAAAAAATTTTGTAAACAAAAAAAGTTGTTTTTTATAAATGACTGCGCTCCTGCGTTATTTGGAAATTATAAAGATAATCCTATAGCTTCCTATGGAGATTTTTCAGCAATATCTTTTTTTGCAGATAAAACAATTACAACTGGCGAAGGAGGTATGCTTCTTACTGATAACCCAAACATAATTTCAGAAGCAAATATTTACAAACATGATGGAAGAAAAGAAAGGGGAGTAGATTTGATTGAAAGAAAAGGATTCAATTATCGTATAACCGAAATGCAAGCTGCAATTGGAGTAGCTCAACTAAAAAAGAGCAGCATTTTCATAGAGAAAAAAAGAAAAAACTATGATCTCTACAAATCTTTACTTAAAAAAGATACTGTTAATTTATTTAAATTTAATGATCTGACAAAAAATATACCTCATAGGAATGTCATATTTGTTCCTTGTGCGGAAAAGTTGATTTCACATCTGACTAAAAATGGAGTTGGAGCAAGAACTTTGTTCATGCCAATGCATTCACAACCTGCCTACAATACGAATCAAAGTTTTCCAGTAACAGAAAAACTTTTCAAAACAGGAGTATGTCTTCCTTCTGCGCCTTCCTTAAAGGTTAAAGATATAAAATATGTTTGTAATTTGATTAATTCGTTTTATTCTTGAAATGAAAAATATTCCGGCTACAAAGCCTACGTTCGAAAAAAAAGATATTACTAATATATCTAGAGAATTTAAAAAAATCCTTGAAGGAAAATCTTTTCTTTCTCAAGGAAAATTTTCTCAAAAATTTGAAGATCAATTCTCTAAATTCATTGGAACAAAATATGCAGTTAGTTGTAATAGTGGAACTTCCGCTTTAGAACTTATTTTTAGAGGATTAGATATAAAAAATAAAGAGGTAATTCTTCCTTCTAATACTTTTATTGCTACAGCTAATGCAATTATTAATGCTGGAGGAATCCCCGTTTTTGCTGAATGCAATAAAGAAATGTGTCTAGATTATGAAAAAACAATTAATCTTATTTCAAAAAAAACTGTTGCCGTTTGTCATGTGCATATTGGAGGCCTTATTTCAGAATCTGCCATAAAATTAGCTAAATTCTGTAAGAAAAATAATATTTTTTTTGTTGAAGATGCAGCACAAGCTCACGGAAGTTCATTTGGCAAAATTAAGGCTGGAAATATAGGATATGCGGCAGGATTTAGCTTTTTTTCAACTAAAGTTATGACTACCGGAGAAGGAGGAATTGTTACTACAAATAATAAGAATCTATCTAAGAAAATGAAATCTATTCGAGAATTCGGTAAAGAAAAAAAAGGTATTTACACTAATTATCATACCTCTATGGGTTATAACTGGAGGATGCCTGAAGTTTCTGCTTTAATGGGAATATCTCAATTAAAATCTGTAAATAAATTTATTTCTAAAAGAAAAGAGATCGCCCATTTATACCATTCATATTTAAAAGAGATAAAGAACATTAGAATTATTGAGCCTTCTTCAAAATCTAATTTTAACTATTTTAAATTTACTGTAATTTTAGAAAATCAAAATAGAATTAAGGTTCATAATTCTCTTTCTAGAAAAGGCATCAACCTTAGTGGATATGTGTATGAACTTCCTCTCCACAAACAACCAGTTTTTAAAAAATACAATTCTATTTCACTTCCAGAGACTGAGTTCCTTTGCGCTCAACATATTTGTTTGCCAATTTATCCAAATCTTTCTCTATCAGACGCAAAATACGTAGCGAAAAGCTTAATTAATGTTTTAGAAGATTAATTAGATTTTTAAAGATGTTAAATCAGGCAGTAATCCTTGCAGGCGGAAAAGGACAAAGATTATCAAAGTTATACAAAAATACTCCCAAATGTTTAGTAAAGTTATCCGGTAAGCCCATACTGCAACATCAGCTAGAAATCTTAGAGAGGGAAAAGTTTTCCGAGGTTATTATCCTAACTCATCACTTATCAGAAAAAATTGAAAAGTTTGTTTCTTCTTATCACTCAAATACTCTTTCTATAAAAGTAATTAAAGAAGAAAGACCTCTCGGAACAGCCGGATCTCTTCTTTTAAACTTTGGAAAATTACAAAATCAGTTTTGTTTAATATATGGAGACTTAATATTTGACATAAATTTTAAAAAATTTTGGAAATTTCATATGATAAAAAAATGTGATGCTAGTCTTTTGCTTCATCCAAATGATCACCCAAAAGATTCTGATTTGGTTGAAATAGATGATTCTGGAAGGGTAAATAAATTTCATAAATATCCTCATAAAAAAGGGGAATTTCTCCAAAACTTGGTTAATGCTGCAATATATATTTTCAATAAAGAATCACTTATCGATTATCAAAAAGAATTAAGAAAGCTAGATTTTGGGAAAGATATCTTTCCTAGAATGTTAAAAGACAGTAGACATATATATGGATATGAAAGTCCCGAATATATTAAAGATGCAGGTACTCCCGAAAGATTAAAGATAGTTAAAAAGCATTTAAATAAAAATTTTGTCAAATCTAGAAATCTTTCTAGGAAACGCCCTTGTATTTTTATTGATAGAGATGGAACAATAAACGAAGAAAGAGGTCATATCTCAGAATTAAAAAATTTTAAACTTTTGCCAAAAGTGGGGAAGGCTATAAAGCTTATCAATAATTCTAATTTTCTTGCTGTTTTAATTACCAATCAACCAGTTCTAGCAAGAGGAGAGTGTAACTTTAAAGAACTGAGAAAAATACATAACAAAATGGAATTTTCATTAAGCGAAAACAAGGCTTATTTAGATAGAATATACTTTTGTCCACATCATCCTGATAAGGGTTTTAAAGGAGAAGTTAAAGAACTTAAAATAAATTGTAATTGCAGAAAACCTAAGATTGGCCTCTTTAAAAAGGCAATAAATGATTTGAATATTGATTTAAAAAAATCTTGGATGATTGGAGATTCTGCTATCGATATAGAGGCAGCTGATAGATTAGGGATTAATTCAGTTTTATTAAATTCAAATAATAAAAATGATTCATTTATCAAATACAAACCTACATTTATTGAAAAAAACCTTTATGATTCCATAAAAAAAATCCTAGATTAGCGATGATTATTTCAAAAACTCCCCTAAGAATTAGCTTCAGTGGTGGCGGAAGTGATTTGGAAAGTTTCTATTCATTGAATGATGGAGCCGTTCTAAGCACATCGATTAATAAGTACATTTATGTAAGTGTTAATAAAAAATTTGATGAGAAAATAAGACTCTCTTATTCAAAAAATGAAGAAGTTTCTTCAATTTCACATTTGAAACATTCATTAGTAAGAGAAGCTTTAGATTTTTTAAAAATTCATAAGGGAATTGAAATAACTTCTATTGCAGACATACCATCTGAAGGAAGTGGTTTAGGCTCTTCAAGCTCATTCACAGTTGGTCTTTTAAATGCACTGGCATCTTTCAAGAATAAAAAATTAAACACAGCTAAATTAGCCAAGACAGCATGTAAAATAGAAATCGAAATTTGTAAAGAACCTATTGGAAAACAGGATCAATATGCTTCTGCATTTGGGGGTTTTAATTTAATCGAATTCAAAAAAAATAAAACCGTAAAAATTCGTCCTATTAAATGCAAGAAAGAAACTATTCTTGACTTAGAGCGAAATATTCATCTTTTCTACACTGGTAAAAATCGAAAAGCGTCTCTCATACTAGAAGATCAAAATAAACAGCTTTTAAAAAATACACAAGCAACAGTAAATTTAAAAAAAATGGTCTCTATGACATATGAATTAGAGTCTAAACTAAATAATAATGATCTTAGTTTGTTCGGAGAATACCTTCATGAAAGCTGGATGTTAAAAAAATCACTTTCTAAAAAAATAAGCGATTCTTTTATAGATGAAATTTATAACGTGGCTATTAATTCCGGAGCTGAAGGAGGCAAGCTTTTAGGGGCAGGAGCGGGAGGTTTTTTCCTATTTTATGCAAAAACAAAGCATAAGAAAAAGCTTATGAAAAATCTCAACAAACTTAAATTGATGGCTGTGACTTTAAATGCAGAAGGAAGTAAAATCATTTTTAAAGATCAATAAATATGCAATCAAAAGACTATTTTAAAAAATTATCCGACTTAATTTCAAACTTAAACTACGAAGAGTTTGATATAGGAGCAAAGCTTATAAAAGAAGCTTGGCAAAATGGAAATCAAGTTATCACTTTAGGAAATGGAGGGAGTTCTTTAACTGCAATTCATTTTACAAACGATTGGAATAAAAGCATTTTTCTTAGCTCTGGAAAACCCTTCAGAGGAAGATCTCTTGTAGATAATATTGGGCTTTTAATGGCTTATTCGAATGATTTTTCCTTTGAAGATGTTTTTAGAGAGCAATTAAAAAATATCTTATGCGAGGGAGACTTAGTTATAGCCATTTCTGGAAGCGGAAACTCTGAAAATATAATTAGAGCAGTAGAATACGCAAATGATAATAATGCAGTTACTCTTGGTCTTTCTGGATTTGATGGAGGCAAGTTAAAAAAGATATCTCAAAATTCAATTTGGGCTAATGTTAACGATATGCAGCTCGTTGAGGACATTCATGCTATTTTTGGACACTTTGTAATGCAGAAGCTCTGTAATTACTAACGTCCATTAATAATTATCTAATTACCAATAAATATGACTAGTAAACAGCTGATATTTCTGGAATTAAATGAAATAAATTTCGACATAGTAAAATCCTATATAAATGCAGGGAAATCTCTTCCTGGTTTTAAAAAAATCATTGATGGGAATTTTATTACCACCTCTTCAGAAAATTCATATGATCTCTTAGAACCTTGGATTCAATGGGCTTCAGTTCATACAGGAAAGACTTTTATTCAGCATAATTTATTTAGACTTGGAGATGTCGAATCCTCTAACCAAAAACAAATTTTTGAGAATATAGAAAGTAAAGGCTTTTCAGTTGGAGCTATAAGCCCCATGAATACAAAAAATAATCTTAAAAAGCCAGCCTTTTTCATTCCAGATCCATGGACAAAAACACACCCAGATAAAAGTTTCGTAAGCAAGATGACTTATGACTTTTTATCACAAACTGTAAATGACAATTCTAGAGATAAAATTACTTTAAAATCTATTTTATATCTTATCGCAACCATTCTCTTATGCTTGAACATTAAAGATCAATGGCGTTTATTTCTCTATGCTTTAAGTTGTATCAAATATAAATACAGAAAAGCTCTTTTTTTAGACAAAGTTTTATTTAAAATATTTTTCTTTTTGCAAAAGAAAAAAAAACCTAATTTTTCAACAATTTTTCTAAATGGCGGGGCTCACATTCAGCATCATTATTTCTTTAATAGTTCTTTGTTTCAAAACAAAAAAAATCCGTCTTGGTATTTAGATTTTAAATTAGATCCAATTTTAGATATGTTATTCACCTATGATGAAATTATAGAAGATCTTCTGCGTGAAAAAAATACAGAGATCTTAATAGCCACTGGACTATCTCAAAAACCTTACGATCAATCTAAATTTTATTACAGACTAAAGAATCATGAAGATTTTCTTAAAACTTTAGACATAAGTTTTGATAGAGTTTTTCCAAGAATGACTAGAGATTTTTTAGTTTTATTTGATAATCATTCGGAGGCATCAAATTGTTTTAATAAACTTGATTCTTTGTTAGTTAATGGAAAAACTAAATTATTTAATGAGTTAGATCTTAAAGATAAAAAATTATTTGCCACTTTGTCATTTCCTGAAGAAATAAATAATGAAACCTATATTCACGTCAAGGATAAAAAAAGATTTATAAAAAAAGATGTATCTTTTGTAGCGCTAAAGAATGGAATGCATCAAGATAAAGGATTTGCATATTTTTCTAGCGGAATAAGTCATTTATCTCCTGAAGATGGCTCACATGTCAAAAATATTTATAATGTAATTGAAAATTTCTTTACTATTAAAAATGTCTAATACCCTTAAAGTAAAGAAAGCAGTTATTCCAGTTGCTGGTCTTGGTACTAGAATGTTACCAGCCACAAAAGCTATTCCAAAAGAAATGCTGCCGGTAGTAACCAAGCCTATTATTCAATATATAGTTGAAGAAATATCTAATTCAGGAATAGATGAAATTATTTTAGTTACTCATGCTAGTAAAGCTTCAATAGAAAATCATTTTGATAAAAGCTTTGAATTAGAAGCTACTCTTGAAAAAAGAGTTAAAAGAGCTTTATTAAAAGAAATAAAAAGTATTTCTAAATTAAATACTAAAATATTAAGCATCAGACAAGGTCATGCTTTAGGCCTAGGCCATGCAATTCTCTGCGCAAAACCATTGATTAAAAATGAGCCCTTTGCAGTAATCTTGCCTGACATGTTAGTTAAATCTGATGATAAAAGTAGTAATTTAACAAAGTTAAAAAAAGAATTTGAAAGAACTAAAAAGTCTCAAATTTTACTTGGATATGCAAAAAAAGAAGATATTCACAAATATGGAATTGTAAAAATAAATAAAAATAAAAATAAAATTATTTCCATTCTTGAAAAACCTTCTATTTCTAAAGCTCCCTCTAAGCTTTTTGTGGTAGGAAGGTATATCTTAAATAATGAAGTTCTTAATTTCTTAGAAAAAATTCAACCAGATAAATCAGGCGAAGTTCAACTCACAGATGCTTTAAACAGTTACTTAAAGGCTGATTATGAATTAAAATTTTGTAAAGTCTCAGGCGAAGTATTTGATTGTGGTGAAAAGCTAGGATACCTAAAAGCCATAGTTAAATATGGATTAGAAGATGAATTTATCAAGAAAGACTTTAGAAAATTTATAAAAGAAACTTTAATTGACTGATTTAATGAAGATTGCTGTAGTAAGCGGAGGATTTGATCCTCTACATAGTGGACATATTTCCTATTTAAATGCTGCAAAAAAATCAGGGAGCTTTCTGATCGTCCTTTTAAATAGTGATGAATGGCTGAAAAAAAAGAAAGGTAAATTTTTTCTACCCTTTAAAGAAAGAAAAATAATATTAGAAAATTTACAAGTAGTAGATGAAGTAATGAATTTTAGAGATGACAATTTAAACTCTTGTATTAACGGATTAACAAAAATAAAGAAAAAATATTCAAAAGCAGAAATTACTTTTTGCAATGGCGGCGATAGAACAAAGGCTAATATTCCCGAAATGTCACTAGATAACATCAAATTTAAATTCGGCGTTGGAGGAAATAATAAAAAAAACTCCTCAAGTGATATTTTAAAAAAATGGAATAATGAATATGAGAAAAGGGTATGGGGTTCATTTTACAATCTTTTCATCGATAAGCATGTAAAGGTAAAAGAATTAACTATTGAACCTGATCAAGGAATAAGTTTTCAAAGACATTTCCATAGGAATGAGATTTGGTTTATTAGCAAAGGCAAATGTAAAGTAAAGCATGGTAAATATAAAAAAAATATCAAAGAATACTCTCTTGTAAAAGATGATGTATTTAAGGTTCAAAAGAAAGAATGGCACCAAATTGTAAATTCTTCAGATAAGGTTTGTAAAATAATCGAAATACAATATGGTGAAAAAGTTCAAGAATCGGATATCGAAAGGTTATTTTATTATAATCAAGAAAATTAAATATGAGCCTCAAATCTTTTATAAGAAATTCTTTTAAAAAAAAAAGAAAGGATTTTTATATTTCAGATCACAAAGATTTAATTTTTTTAGAAGAAGAGCTTTCAAAACATAAAATATTTGGACTAGATACTGAATTTGATTGGAGAACAACATATTATCCAAAGCTTGCTTTAATACAAATTTCAGTAGCTAAAAAACTTTTTCTAATTGACTGTTTAAAAATTAATCCAAAAAATATTTTAAAAAAATTTTTAGAAGATAAAAAAATCTTAAAAATATTTCATTCTGTTAGGAGTGATGCCACAGTTTTGAGCAAGTGTCTTTCTATAAGAACAAAAAACACTTTTGATATTCAACAAGCTGATAAATTGCTATCTAATAATGAAATAAAATCTTATGGGAAAATAGTTAAAAACTTTTTTGGAATTAATTTGGAAAAATCAGAAACAAATTCTAATTGGCTTAAAAGACCTCTAACCGATATGCAAATTAGATATGCACTTGATGATGTAGATTATCTTTTAGAAATCTATCAATATCAAAAAAAAGAACTAATTAAATTCAATCTTTTTGATAAAGCTCTACTCTTCTCAAAAAAAGAATTAAACTTGGGAAATGAGTCTTTAAAAAAATTAAGACTTGAAAAAAATAAAAAAAAGTTTTCTTTTAAAAACAGAGAAATTTTTATTTGGAGAGAAGACTTGGCAGAAGAAAATAATGTGCCTCCTGCATTTATATTCAAAAACAAACATTTAAATAATTTATCAAAAATTAATTTAAAAGATGAATCTGCCAAAAGAAAGGTAATGGCAATAATTGGAGATACTGAAATATCAGAAAAATTTATGGCAGCTTTTTTATGATTTTAACTTCTTTCTTTTATCTTCTTTTGTCACTTGTTATCTCCTTACTCATTTCGTTTCTAGTGCAAAAAAGAATATTAAAAATTACTTTTTTTAGTTTAACTTTTGCCTTTTTTAATACCTTTTGGTTTAAAACTCCAGGAGAAAGTTTTCTTGCACCAGTTTTTTCTATTTTTTTTTTAGAATCTTTAATTTTAGAGAGTAATGGCTACTTAAGAATTTTGAGACCATTTATTTTATTCTTTCTTCTGACATTTATAACCACTTTTTTTCTTTGGAAGAAAAAAATAAAAACTAAAACTTAATAATTTTTGGTATCATTTGTCTTAAATTTATTAGGCCTACTTGATTTTGTCCTTTCATAAAACCTGCACATTCTCCAGGGTTAAAAATTAAACAATTTTCGGTTATTTCACTTCTATATCTATGTGTATGTCCGTGCAAAATCAGATCATTTTCTTTGATCATATTTATATCAATT
>VMHT01087318.1_pt1 | contig 54774 bp, 58 predicted proteins | sample 4693611 | NCBI WGS metagenome assembly VMHT01 (sample SAMN12280063, study PRJNA550983) | marine metagenome | isolation source: seawater sampled from same location over 5 years 0.02-0.2 micron viral filtrate | place: USA: collected off the coast of southern California halfway between the port... ... | reverse complement strand
GAGGAATGGCTAATAATATTCTCAATTATCTTGGAAAACCAATAGGAAAATCAATCAAAGAAAGTGATTGTGTTTCAATCATTGATGATATTTTTAAAACTGCAAAAAATCATTCATGTAAAATAATCTTTCCTGAGGATGTTGCTGTAGGTAAAAACATAGAAGATAAAGCAGAAATCAAAGAAATAAATGAAGTAAAAAATGATGATTTCATTTTAGATATCGGGCCAAAAACTATAAACAAAATCAAAGATATTATTGAAAAAAGCAAAACTGTTTTATGGAATGGTCCTGCAGGTTATTTTGAAAACCCAAACTTTGCATTAGGTAGTTATGAGATAGCAAAAAAAATTGATGATAAAAATAAAAAAGACTCAATTTATTCTGTAGCAGGAGGGGGAGATACGATTGCAGTTCTAAATCAAATCAATGTAATTGATAATTTTAATTTTGTTTCAACTGCTGGTGGAGCATTTTTAGAATATCTTGAAGGAAAAGAACTTCCTGGTATAAAAGCCTTAAATTAAAATGTCTGAATTAAATAAAATAGCTTTAGAAATTCTAAGAAATGGAAAAGGAATTTTAGCAGCTGATGAAAGTACTGGAACTATGACAAAAAGATTAGAGAGCGTCAATATTCCATCAACTCCAGAAAATAGATTATTGTTTAGGGAAACTCTTTTTAGTTCTTTAAGTATGAAAGAATGTATAGGAGGTGTAATTTTATATGATGAAACTATTAAACAAATTTCTTCAAAAAAAAATAAGATACCAGATTTAATTTCATCTATGGGTTCTCACCCGGGTATAAAAGTTGATACTGGGGCAAAAGTTTTAGCAGGATCAATCAAAGAAAAAATCACAGAGGGTCTTGATGGTTTAAGAGAAAGATTAAAAGAATATTATAAACTTGGGGCAAAATTTACTAAATGGAGAGGTGTATATAATATATCAAAAGATTATCCAAGCCAACTATCTTTACAATCCAATGCTCATGCCTTAGCTCGTTACTCTGCATTAGTTCAAGAGTGTAATATGGTACCAATTGTTGAGCCAGAAGTGTTAATGGATGGTTCACATTCGGCAAATGATTGTTATCAGAAAACTTCTGAGGTTATAAAAAAATGTTTTGAAGAATTAATTTTACATAAAGTTGATTTGAAAGGAATAATTCTAAAACCTAATATGATTTTAGCAGGTAATGAAAATAAAGATAAGATTTCTAATGAGGAAGTGGCAAAACTAACAGTAGAGTGTTTAAAAAACTCTGTTCCATCAGAGGTCCCTGGCATTGCTTTTTTATCAGGAGGACAGTCCGAAATAGAGGCGACAGAAAATTTAAATTTGATAAATAAATTAAATACTACGAATTTTATAATGAGCTTTTCTTATGGACGTGCACTTCAGCAAAGTGCTTTAAAATATTGGTCTAAAAATATCAAAGATATTGAAGGTACCCAAAAAATATTTAATATGAGAGCAAAAATGAATACATTAGCCGCTCAAGGAAAATGGTCTAGGGAACTTGAGAATTAATAAAAAAAAATTCATTTATCTTATATCCCCAAATAAAATTTATAGTTCATTTTATAATGATTTGGATAAAGTTTTAAAATCAAAAAAAGTAAGTTTTTTTCAGCTTAGACTAAAAAATATTTCATTGAAAAAAAAAATCAAGATTGGAAAAAAAATTAAGCGAATTTGTAAAAAACAAAAAATTAAATTTCTAATAAATGATGATGTTATGCTTGCAAAAAGGCTCGATTCTGATGGGTGTCATTTAGGTCAAAAAGATATGGCAATTTTCAAAGCTAGAAAAATTATTAAGAAAAAAATAATCGGAATTACATGTCATAATTCAATTAAATTAGCAAAATTAGCTATTAAAGATAAAGCAGATTATTTAGCATTTGGAGCTTTTAATGTTTCAAAAACAAAAAAAACTAAATTCAAAGCAAATATAGGATTATTAAAAAAGATTAAAAAGATAACAAAAACTCCTATTGTTGCGATTGGTGGTATTAATTCACATAATTATAAAAAACTACTGTTGAATAAAGCTAACTTTTTAGCTATCTCAGGCTACATTTGGAATAATAAAACACTAAGACCAATAGAGGCAATTAGAAAATTAAAATGAAAATAAATGCTGGTGAAATAAGAGTGGGTATGCTGCTAGAGTATAAAAATGATTTATGGCAAGTGCTAAAGACTCAACATGTAAAACCTGGTAAAGGCGGTGCATTTGCACAAGTTGAAATGAAAAGTGTAAATAAAAACACTAAACTTAATGAAAGGTTTAGGTCAAGTGAGACTGTTGAAAAAGCATCATTAGAGGAAACAAAATTTAATTTTCTATATTCAGATGAGAGTAATTATTTTTTTATGAATCCAAAATCTTTCGAGCAAATAGAAATTAAAAAAAATTTAATTGGTGAAAAAGGAAAATTTTTAACCGAAAACTTAGAAGTATCAGTAAGCTTTTATAATGACTCTCCAATCTCTGTTGATTTACCAAATCAAGTAACTTGTAAAATAGAGACAACTGATGCTGCTCTAAAAGGCCAAACTGTTTCATCATCATACAAACCAGCAGTTTTAGATAATGGTTTAAATATACAAGTACCTCCTTTTATTGAAGCTGGAGATGAGGTTGTAGTTGATACTCGGGATTTTACTTACATTAAGAAAATATAATTTTATGAACTCAATTTCTGCAAACTTAAACATTATGATAAAAGCTAGTGAAAAAGCTTCAAAGTTATTAATTCGAGATTTTGGTGAAATTGAAAAATTACAAGTTTCAAAAAAAGGTCCAGCAGACTTTGTTACAAATGCAGATCTTAAAGCAGAAAAACAAATAATTGAGGAGCTAAAAAAGGCTAAACCTAATTACTCTATAATAAGTGAAGAAAATGGTATTGAAAATAATAAAGATAAAAATAATACATGGATAATTGATCCAATAGATGGAACAATTAATTTTCTTCATGGAGTTCCTCACTTTGCAATATCAATCGCTCTTAAATCAAATAATGAAATAATTTCAGGATTGATATTCGATCCAATTAAAAATGAAATGTTTTATGCTGAAAAAGATAATGGTGCTTTTTTTAATAATCAAAGAATAAGGGTTTCTAAAAAAAATGAAATTAATGATTGTTTATTTGCAACTGGTGGTAATAATGAAAAAGAAATAAATATACCATTTAGAAAGTCTGGTTGTGCTGCATTAGACATGGCCTATGTGTCCTCTGGAAGATATGATGGATATTTTCAAAAAAATTTAAATCTGTGGGATATTGCAGCTGGAATAATATTGGTTAAAGAAGCTGGTGGAATACTTAACGAAATAGATCTTTCACATTATGAAAATATTAAAATTATAGCTTCTAGTGCAAATATTAATGCAAAATTACTTAAAAAGCTTGATAACTTTTAATTGTTTTAAAAAATTCTTTTGCTATAAGTCTCGTCATGAAAAAAAATATTCACCCAAATTATCACAGTATCAAAGTTGAGATGACAGATGGAACTCAATTTGAAACAAAATCAACTTGGGGAAAAGAAGGAGAAGTATTAAAGTTAGAGATTGATCCTAAATCACATTCTGCCTGGACAGGTGGTAAACAAAAATTAATGGATAAGGGTAGAATAAGTAAATTTAATAAAAAATTCCAAAACTTTAAAACAGATAAAAATAAATAAATGTCTAATGCTCCATTAATGCCAATGGCAACTGCTGTATGGCTAGTTGAAAACACTACTTTAACTTTTAAACAAATTGCTGACTTCTGTAAACTACATGAGGTTGAAGTTCAGGGTATCGCTGATGGAGAAGTTGCAAAAGGTATAAAAGCTTATAACCCTATTATATCTGGACAATTATCTAGAGAAGAAATTGAACTATCTTCAAAAGATGAAACTAGACCACTTGAAATCAAGAGTACAGATATTGAAATATCTAATTCAGAGAAAAAAATTAAAAAATATGTTCCACTATCAAAGCGACAAGACAAACCAGACTCTGCTCTCTGGTTATTGAAACAACATAATATTCTTAAAGACTCTCAAATTGCAAAATTAGTTGGCATTACTAAAAATTCAGTTACTTCAATCAGAAATAAAAGTTATTGGAACTATAATAATTTAAATCCAAAAGATCCCGTAGCTTTAAATTTATTCTCTCAAAAAGATTTGATTTTAGCAATTGAAAAAGCTGAGAGAAGGATTAAAAGGGAAAAAAAAGAAAAGCAAAAATTACAGAATTCACAATAAAAAATATGAATAAATTAAATAGACATAAAATTATAAAAGTGGTAATTACTCATTTTTTTGGAGGTAGTTATTAAAATAGAAGTAAAAGATAATAATATAGAGCAAGCTCTTAGAGTTTTAAAAAGAAAACTCCAAAGAGATGGCTTCTTTAAAGTTATTAAACTTAAAAATACATACGAGAAACCCTCGGAAAAGAAAAAAAGAATTCTACAAGAAAATATTAAAAGAGTAAAAAAATTAAATAAACTAAAAAATAGAAGTTAATTTATACCGCGGGGTGGAGCAGTCTGGTAGCTCGTCAGGCTCATAACCTGAAGGTCGGCGGTTCAAATCCGTCCCCCGCAACCAATTAAGATAAGTAATAAGACTTAGACAATCTTAGTAAAATATAAATCAAACTGAAAAAATAAATTAAAACTAAATTAGTTTTTTTTTTTAAGAAATCTTCAGAAGGAACATTCTGCAATAATGTAAAAAATAAAATGATAACTAAGGGCTCATAGTATTTATGGTAAATAGTATTTTGAATATTTGATATTATCAAAATAGCTAATAACAAAAAATTATTCAGACTTAGCGAGGATAAATAAAAAATTAAACAAAGTGAAAAAAAACACACTATATAAAATAGATAATTATTTTCAAAAAGTAGGTTTGATATTTGAAAAAATACACCACCACCTGTGTATGATGTCTGATAATTAAAAAAATAAATTAAGATAATAAAAAATAATAAAATTATGAGAATATTTTTTTTAAAATAATTAAAAATTTTTTTGTAAAAAGAGTTAGAAATGATAATTGGCAGTAAATGAAATAATATTATAGTGCTTATAATTAATATTTTATCAGCAAAGTTAAAACTTAATGCAAATGACTCATTTAGTCCTGGTGTTTTGCCTGAAATTAAAAAATTAATTTTTAAAACAAATATATAATAAATAGCTGGTATAGACGCAAAAAAATTAAATAAAAGCAAATAAGTGAGTTTTTTTAATTCAATTTTTTTCGTAAAAGAGAAAAAAAAATATATGAAGAAGAGAGAAAAATTTGGACTTATGTATGAAGAAATAATTAATGAAATACAATTGAACCATGCATATTTTAAATTATTCTCTTTATCAAATTTTAAAAAAAAATAAATTGATAAAATAAAGAAAAGTAGTCCTGGCAATCTACTATCTGGCCATATAGATAAAGATCTAAAAGTTGGTGATAAAAAAATTATTAAGGAGAGTAATTGAAGTGAATTTAAATTTATATTATCAAATTTTAACTTGAGGCATTTATAAAAAATAATTATTAATGGAATTGATAAATGCATATGCAAAAATCTAATCTGATCAAAATCTAAACCTAAATTTAACAATGATGACAAAAAAATTAGATAGATAGGTGAATGTCTCATTTCTAATTTTTCGTAATTTAAAAAAGTTTCAACAAAATTTGAGGAAAATTCTCCTATAACTAATATATTTGCTCTAGCCCAATCTTGATAAGATCCATGATTTAAGTTTTCGTCAATTATAAATCCGATAATTAGGGACAGGTATAAAAGTAATGAAAATAAAACATTATTATTATTTATATTTTTTAAATTCATTAATATCTAATTACTATAGAGTTTGTGCATTTTTATCTTTATAAGTAAAGTGAATAAATAAAATTTTTAATAAAAAATGGTAAAACTAAAAAAAAAAAATGAAGTAGTTTTCATTGTAATAATTTTACTCTGTCTGATATTTTTTTTTCATAACTTAAATTTATTTAAAAAAACTTATTTTACTATATCAAGAGATTATGAGACAAGAATGACTGACATTCATGGATTTTGTTCTTTGGAATCATTTGGATTTATTAATTTCATTCAGAAAAAATATAATTTTAAACAAAAACCTATGGTAATTAATTTTGAAGACGTACCCAATAAATCGTGGGCATTTTTAAAGTTCTATAAAAATCAAAAAATTGATAAAAATTATATTGTTATTCTTAACTATCAAGGAGATATCTTGAAAAAAGAAAACTTTCAAAAAAAACATAATTTTAATATTGAAGATTACAATTTACTTGAAAAAAGTAAAAATTGTTATCTTTTTAAAATAAAATAAATGGAAATTATAAATATTTTTTTTCAGATCCTTATTTTTATAACTTTAAGTTTTTTTCCATCTTATTATTTATTTAATTCAAATAAAAATTTAAAAGAATTAAACATTATTAATTTTTTAGGGGTAAATTTTTTATTTGTACTTAATATTATTTTAATATTTTCTTTTTTTAATTTTAATAAAGAGATTTTATTTATTTTTTTATTATTCTTATCAGTTACATCATTATTTTTTTTTCTTATTAAATCAAAAAAAATGATATCAAGAGAATATATTTTATTGGTATTTCTACTGCTTTTAACTTTTTTTATTAGTATTGATATTTCTAATAGTTTTGATTTTAGTTGGGATTCAAAAAAATATTACATACCCCGAGCGTTTGCATTTTTTCAATCTTTTTTTGTTGATGATTTATTAAAGCACACAGAACGTCCATATTATTCAACCTATATATGGTCTTTTTTTTGGAAAAATAGCTTAATTGAATATGAATACTTTGGCAGGATGATTTATGGTTATATTTATATTTTATCAATCTTTTATCTATTAAGTATTAAATATTTTAATTGGTTAACCAAAATAGTATTTTGCTTAGCAATAATACTTTTGACATACAATTCCAATTTTTTTGATGGTCGTCCAGATATTCTTATGTTTTCTTTATTTTTATTTTTATCAAGAGAGTTATTTAAAATCTTTCATGAAAGAAAAGTTAATTTTGTCAGTTTTATTGTGCTTTCATTGATATTAAATTTGATTTTATGGACCAAATCTGAGGGAACTGTTTATATTTTAATCACTTTTTTTTCTATAATATTTTTTCTTAAAGGAAATATAAATTTCAAAATTTATTTAGGAATTTCAATTATAGCAATGTTAGTGGCTAAAACCATATTTTATAATTATTGGGGATTGAGCTTGAACCCAAATGAGAGTCATTTTTCATTAAGTTTTATTAATCTATTAAGTATTAAACTTATTTTAGTAAGAACATTTCAAATTTTTATTTGGTATTTCGTTTATTTTTTTACTAACCCTATAGTTATTTTAACTTTATTTGTTGTTGTTTATCTGTATTTTTATGACAGAAAAAAAATTAAAAATTTTTCTTATATATATTGTTTTTTAATTTTAAAATTTTTAGCTATTTTTTTGGCATCTATTATTAGTGTTTATGAACTTTCACTTTCATTTCATCTTAAATATACTTTGGATAGAGTTATATTGCATTCTTCAGGTTTATTATTAATAATTAGTATCTCTTGTTTAGAAAAATTTAAAAAAGATCTTCCCTAAATACGAAATTTGGATTTTTTACTATCAATTAAAAAAGCCTTCACAGTTTCTTTCGTTAATTGATTAAAGCTTTTTCCAAACTTTTCAATCTTTTCAATTATTGGTGGAGGTATAGTTATTATATGACACCCCAGTTGTTTTGATTGTAAATAATTATAAGGTTCTCTTACACTGGCCCATAAAATTTCAACATTTTTAAATTTTCTAGCCATTCGAATACTTTTCTTAATTTCTGGAATAGGGTCTTTGCCAGTATCTGCTGCTCTTCCTGCAAATATTGATATTATTACTTTTGTTTTTTTGTTTATTAATTTTAGAATTTGCCGAGTTTGTTTAGAGGTATACACTGCAGTTATATTAATTTTAATATTTTTTTTATTAAGTTCTTTTATAATTTTACCTGTAAAAAAACCTTTTGAATTTATAACAGGGACTTTTACAAACACATTTTTACCCCAATTATTAATTTTTAAAGCTTGATCCATCATACTTTCATATGTGTCACCAAATACTTCAAAAGAAATAGGTTTGTTATTACATGTCTTAAGAATTTTTTTTGAATATTTTTGATAATCTTTAGCCCCAGCTTTTCTCATTAAACTTGGGTTGGTTGTAAAACCTTTAACAATTTTTTTTTTATTAAATTTTCTTATTAGGTTTAAATCTGCGATATCACAAAATATTTTTGTATTCAATTTCTACCTATAGATTTTTTGTTATATCTTCTGTCATTTTTTTAGCATCTGCAAATAGCATAAGTGTGTTTTCTTTGTAAAAAAGATCGTTGTCAATTCCAGCATAACCTGGGGACAAACTTCTCTTTACAAAAAGAACTGACTTACACTTTTCAACATCTAAAACTGGCATACCATAAATTGGACTTTGTGGATCTGTTTTTGCTACTGGATTTGTTACATCGTTTGCCCCAATCACGAAAGCAACATCAGCGTTTGCAAAATCATTGTTAATTTCCTCTAATTCAAACACCTCATCATATGGAACATTAGCTTCAGCTAATAATACATTCATATGCCCAGGCATTCTTCCTGCAACTGGATGTATTGCATAAGAAACTTTGATATCATTTTTTTTTAGTGTATCTACCATTTCTCTTAGAGCGTGTTGGGCTTGAGCGACCGCCATACCATAACCTGGAACTATTATAACTGATGAGGCATTTTTCATTAAAAAAGCTGCATCATCAGCATTTCCACTTTTAACTGGTCTTTGCTCTTTATTTTGAGAAGTAGATTTCTGGTCCGTTGCACCAAATCCTCCTAAAATTACATTAAAGAATGAACGGTTCATCCCTTTACACATAATATAAGATAATATTGCCCCTGATGAACCAACTAAAGCTCCTGTAATTATTAATGCAGTATTTTCTAAAGTAAACCCAATACCAGCTGCAGCCCAACCAGAATAAGAATTTAGCATAGAAATCACTACTGGCATATCCGCACCACCTATTGGAATAATCAAAAGAAAACCAATTAAAAAAGATACAGCTAATAATATCCAAAATAAATTCGATGATTGTGTGGAACAAAGTAAATATGTTAATACCACAATTGAAATTAATATTATTGCATTAAGTGGGTGTTGACCCTTAAAGGTAATCGGGGATCCTGACATAATTCCTTGAAGTTTTAGAAATGCTATTATTGAGCCTGAGAAAGTTATAGCTCCCACTGCCGCACCAATAGACATTTCAATAAGACTTCCAAGTTTAATATTTCCAGGAGATCCAAGATTAAAAGTTTCAGGATTTAAGAAAGCAGCAATTGCAACAAAAACTGCGGCTAGACCAACTAAGCTGTGAAATCCTGCTACAAGTTCAGGCATTGCAGTCATAGGAATTTTATATGCAATAAATGCTCCTATAAAGCCCCCTATCAATAGGAAAATAAAAACATAAATGAGGCTACTTGAAAAATTGCCGATAGATAAAAATGTTACTATAATTGCAATAATCATCCCCAAGACACCAAAAAAATTACCTTGTCGCGATGTTTCCGGAGACGACAAACCTCTTAATGCTAAAATAAATAAAACACCAGAGATTAAATAAAAAATAGCTGACAAATTTGCTGATATCATTATTTATCCTTTTTCTTTTTTTTATACATTGCTAACATTCTTTGAGTAACAAGAAATCCACCAAAAATATTTATTGCTGCTAAGGAAATAGCTAAAAATCCAAAAATACTTGAGGTGTTAAAAACACTTTCAGAATTACCAGCTAAACCAGCAATTATAGCTCCAACAATAATTACAGAAGAAATTGCATTTGTGACTGACATAAGTGGGGTGTGCAAAGATGGTGTCACACTCCATACAACATAATAACCCACAAATATTGAAAGAATAAATATGCTAAGTCTAAATATAAAAGGATCTATTTCCATAATTTCTATTTTATTAAAGTTTTTTCAATTATTTCATCTTCCAAATTAATATTAATTTTGCCATTCTCTTTATCCAATAAATTAGAGACAAAGTTAAATACATTTTTTGAATATAAAGTTGATGCAGAAACTGGTAATTTATTAAGAATGTTTCTTTCACCCATTATTTTAACTCCATTTTTATCAATTATTTTATCAACTTCAGTGAAAGATGTATTACCACCCTGAATTGCTGCTAAATCATAAATTACCGAACCAGGCTGCATATTTTTAATCATACTTTCTTTTACAATAACTGGAGCTTTTTTTCCTGGAATTAGAGCCGTACATATAACAATATCTATTTTTTTTAGTGTTTCCTCTAATAAATCCTCTTGTTTCTTTTTAAAATCTTCTGATGCTTCTTTTGCATAACCACCTTCTGTTTCAAGATTTTCTGAGCCTTCAACTGTTAAAAATTTACCGCCCAAGCTTTCTACTTGTTCTTTTGAAGCCATTCTTACATCAGTAGCAAAAACAATAGCACCCATCCTTTTTGCAGTTGCAATTGCTTGTAAGCCTGCAACACCTGCACCAACTACTAAAACTTTTGCTGCTGGGACTGTTCCAGCTGCAGTCATCATCATTGGAACTGCTTTTTCAAAAAAAGCAAAGGACTCTATAACTGCTTTATAACCAGCTAAATTTGCCTGTGATGATAAAATATCCATGGATTGTGCCCTTGTAATTCTTGGAAGTAACTCTAAAGAAAAATTATTAATTTTCTTTTTTTTTAAGTTTTCTAATTTCCCTTTGTTTAAAAATGGATTGAGGACCCCAATTAGAATTTGATTTTCTTTAAATAATGAAATTTTACCTTCCGAAGGTAGATCAAGCTGAACAATTATATCACAACCGTCTATAAGATCTTTTTCATTTTCTAAAATATTAGCACCTTGGGACTTATATTGATCATCATTAAAACCCAAATGTGATCCATAGTCTTTTGGTAGTGAGACTTCAAAACCAATGGAAATATATTTTTTTACAATATCGGGTGTAATTGAAACCCTTTTTTCAATATTTTTATTTTCTGATAGAGAAACAATCTTCATAGATACTCTAAATACTATAATAGAAATATTGCCATTAGAACCAAAATTAGAATAACAGCGACAGTTCCCCACGTCACGAATTTAGTGAAATTATTCCAAGTATTTTTATGGTTTTCGTTATCCATAAAATTATTTCTGTCTGGCTTTAAACTTTGGATTTGTCTTATTAATTATGTAAACTCTGCCTCTTCTCTTTACTAATTTAGAGTTCAGGTCTCTTTTTTTTATAGATTTTAATGAGCTTTTTATTTTCATAACATTTCAAATGCCGGCGATGTCCTACTCTTCCATGCCTTAAGACAAAGTACCATCGGCGCAGAAAGGCTTGACTTCCGAGTTCGGAATGGGATCGGGTATAGCCCTTTCGCAATAATCACCGGCGAGAGATTTATATCCAATTATAAATTAATGTAAACAAACATTTAATTGATAATTAATCTTATTTTTGGTGTTTTTTTTTAATATTATTTATGTAATCACTGAGGTTTTTTTTGCCATAGTGCTTATAAACCTTATTTGATAAACTCAAATTTGTAAGTGCAGATGCAAATCTTTCACCTTTTCTTGGAGATAAAAATTTTATTTTTGAACTAAACATTCTCGCTACTTCTAAAATTGAGTAACTTTTTTTATTTGAAATACTATAAAATCTACATTTATCTTTTTTCCAAGCTTTATAACAAACTTCCACTGTATCCTCAATATGTGTAAATCTTCTTGATTGAGTGCCTGGTCTTACGACTGGTAATGCTTTTCTATTTATAAAATGATCCTCGAATATTCCAATCACAGTTGCCATACTTCCTTTAGAAATTTGTTTTGGTCCATAAACATTATAAAAAAAAATTACTTCATATCTGAAGTTAAACCATTTTTTTAAATTTTCTAATAATTCTAAATTTTTTGCTTTAGTAAATGCATATGGAGAAAGGTTTTTATCTTTACCTTTATTTCCCAAGGATGCAGAAGTGGCTGAATAGATCAATCTAATTTTATTTTTTAGACAAAAATCAAAAACAGCATTAGTGCCGATTGTATTAGATTGTATACATTTATTCATCTGTAAAAAACTTTGGTATATTCTAGAAAATTCACCAAAATGGAATAACGAGTTGATTTTTTTAACATAATTTTTTAAAATTTTACTTACATCTTTAGTGTGAGCTTTAAAATATTTGACTCTCTTATTTTTTATTTGATTTTTTTTAGTTCCAGATGAGTAGTCATCTAAACTTATTATCTTATAATTAGTTTGTTTTAATAAATATTGGATAAGATTACTTCCAACAAAGCCACTTCCACCCGTTACAACTAAAATATCTCTCATATGTATTAATATTTATTTAAAAAATCCTTATATGTTAATTCAAATCCTTTTTCTAAACTAAAGTTAGATTTCCAGCCATAAGACGATGCTAATTTACAGTCAACTTTTTTTCTAGGTGTTCCGTTAGGTTTTTTTGTATCATACTCTATTTTTAGTTTAACATTTAGTTTTGTCATTATAAATTTTGCATAATCCTTTATTGTTTTTTCTTCACCTGAGCCAATATTTATTAAGAAATGATTAGTGTTTTTTTTTAAAAAAAATTCACATGCAGCTGCCAGATCATCTACAAACATTAATTCCCTTTTCGCTTTTCCATTACCCCAAAGTGTAATCTTTTTTTTATTATTTTTTTTTGCAAAATAAATTTTATTGATTAGAGCTGGAAAAAAGTGAGAACTGGAAATATTATAATTATCATTTGGTCCATATAAGTTAGTTGGCATCAAACAAATATAATTCACATTATGTTGATGATTATAGGCTTCGCACATTTTAATTCCTGCTATTTTAGCAATCGCATAAGCATCATTTGTTGTTTCTAATTTACCTGATGATAAATAGTCCTCTTTTATTGGTTGTTTTGAAAATTTTGGATATACACAGCTTGAGCCTAAAAAAATCATTTTTTTAACCCCAGCTTTATACGCTGAATGTATAACATTTGTCTGTATCATTAAATTTTCATAAATAAAACTGGCTTTATATTTTTGATTTGCAAGAATACCTCCAACTCTAGCTGCTGCTAAAATAATAAAATCAGGTCGAACTTTATTAATAAAATTTTGAGTGTCTTTTTGACTCAAAAGATTAAGTTTACTTTTACTTTCAGTAATTAAATTTTTATAACCTTTTTTTTTAAAAAAATTAAAAATAGCCGATCCAACCATGCCTTTGTGTCCGGCTATAAAAATTTTACTTTTTTTATTAAATTTCATTAAAAATTTAATGATTGATATTCTGATTTAATCATTTCATCAATTAAAGAATTTATATCTTCTTTTGGCTTCCATTTGAGTTTTTTTCTTGCTTTTCTGGCATCCCCTAAAAGAGTGTTTACGTCGAGTGGTCTAAGATAATTTTTATCACATTCTATAATAGGTTTTCCATTCTGATTAAAACCTTTTTCTTTAGAACCTTTTCCTCTCCATAATATTTTCATATTTAATTTTTTTGCCGTTAGATTAATAAATTGTTTGATTGAATATTGTACACCTGTTGCTATAACATAATCATCAGGTTCTTTTTGTTGTAATATTTTCCACATCGCAAGACAATAGTCTCTAGCATGACCCCAATCTCGTCTCGCACTTAAATTTCCCAAAAAAAGTTTTTTTTGTTTACCCTCTTTAATTTTACATAAAGCTGAAACAATCTTTTTAGTAACAAAGGTTTCTCCCCTTCGAGGGCTCTCATGATTAAATAGTATACCGTTACTAGCAAAAATTTTATAAGCTTCTCTATAATTTTTTGTAATCCAATGAGCATATAATTTTGCAACACCATAAGGACTTTGAGGGTAAAAATGAGTCTTTTCATTTTGAGGTATGCTTTGAACTTTTCCAAACATTTCAGATGTCCCTGCTTGATAAAATTTTGTTTTTTTTTCTAATTTGTGAAATTTAATTGCTTCTAAAATTCTCAATGCTCCTAAAGCATCAGCATTTGCTGTATACTCAGGGACTTCAAAAGAAACCGCAACATGAGATTGAGCGGCAAGATTATAAATTTCATCTGGTTTTGTTTTTTTAATTATACTGGAAACAGAGGATGAGTCGGTAATATCTCCGTAATGAAGTCTAAATTTATAATTAGATTCGTGTGGGTCTTGATAAATATGATCTACTCTTGTAGTATTTATGCTTGATGATCTTCTCTTAACACCATTGACAATATAATTTTTTTTTAAAAGAAATTCTGCTAAATATGATCCATCTTGACCAGTGATACCAAATATCAAAGCAGTTTTTTTTCTCATAAATACTTTACTAATCTATTTAATTAATTTCGTAAAGAAATAATCAAAATACTATTTAAATCAACTATTTATAAAATAATTTAAGTTAATTTTGACTTTATTCTTTTTTTAATATTTTATTTTCATAAATATATTCAAATGATTTTCTAAATTTCATCTTTATTTTAAATTTTCTTTTAAAATTCTGTTTAATTAATAAATTATTAATATCTGAAAAATTATACCCTTTGTTTATCATTAAATCGTAATGGTGTTCAAAATATATATATTTAAATTTCTCAAAATCTATTGAATTAATTCCTTTTAAGATATTAAACTCAAAACCTTCTGTATCAATTTTTAAAATATCAACCTTGTCAATTTTGTTATCAGAGATAAATTTAGACAAAGTAACTATTGAAATTTGTTGTTTGTTTTCTAGCAAATTATTTTTATCAGATAAAAATGTGATTATATTTTTTTTTCTTTTATAGTAGTTGGACTCTAAATTTATAGAATTGAAAGTTGATGATGCACTGTCAATCATTATATTTAAGTCTAAATTTCCTTCATTCATTCCAACTCCAAAATTAAATAATCTAATTTTTTTAAAGTCATAATGCTTTTTTTTTAAAAACTTAAAAAGTTTGATATTAGGCTCAAAGGCAAAAATTTCTCCAACATTAAAATTTTTAAGAAATAAATCTATTGTTTCTCCCTTGTGTGAACCAATATCAATTATACTTAATTTTTCATTTTTAAGCTCATTTTTTAAAAAAAAAATAATTTTTTTTTTATTTGGATAATCAATTAACTCAATAATAATTGATAAAAATTTTATAAAAATTTTATTTATCATTTTTAAAAATCATATTCATCCATAGAAATTTTTTAACTTTTAAATTTTTTCTATATGAACATGGTGTTTTTGAGGCCCAACACATTTGATTATTTTTTGTTGAATAAATATCATATTGACTGCTTTCGTTTATCTTAACAGATTGGACTTCCTGAACATAGAAATAAGGACTGTTCAATACATCATAATTATATATTTTTATCTCTTTTGCTATTCTTGAAAAGTTACGAGCATTAAACAGAATTAGAGATAAAATGATAAAAAAAACTGACAAATTTTTTAATGTTTTCAATTTAATTTTATACGTCTGAATAACTACCGAAGTTAACAAAAAAATTGGTATTGCAAAAAGCACGTACCCTCCGTATCTCATTGATGGATGATTTAAAAACCACTCTAATAAGAATAGGGAAGGAATAGCATACATTAATAAATCTAATTTTATTTTAGTTTTATTTTTTGACTTAGAAAAATACTTAAAAACAAGTAAAACAAACAAACTTATAAAAATAATACCTAATAATGTGTCTGACACTTTGTTAAAAAAATGTCTTTCAATCCAATTGTTAATCCAATTAAATTTTTTGACATAAATTTCTGGTTTAATTTCAGACTGATATCCGGGACCACCTCCTGCTTTTGACCACCATTCATAATGAACAGCCATCCTTCTAACTTCTTTTTTTTCAATAGACCAATCTTGTTCGATTATACAAGTTTTTTCAGCTGGATATAATAAACATCCAGTATTAAAATAATTAACTGATAAATTGATAAAAAAACTTAGTGAAATAAAAGAAATTAATAAAAAATTTTTTTTCATCAAAAATTCTTTTAAAATTTTTTCCTTAAAGAAAATAACTGGAATTAACAATAAATATAGATAATAAATTGCCTTCATGCTTGATGCTAAAAAAACTAGTATCAATAAAAAACTAAAATTAATCATTTTTTTTTGTTTATCAAAATAAATAATTTTGAAAAAGGATATAAAAATTAAAATTAATAAAATTTGAGCTGATCTGTCTGTTCCATGTTCTGCAACTCTATAAAATGCAATATTGATAAAAATTAATGAAAGAATAGAAAAAAAATATAAAAAATTAAAATCTTTGGTTTTATAATCTTTATATAAATCGAAAATTATTAGAAAATTAAAAAAAATGAGAATAAAAAAAGGGCCAGAATGAAATAAATAAAAATCAATTAAAGGCATATATAAAATTGAATGAAAGTAAAATAAACTTGAAAATGTTCTAAATCCGTGACTAAAATTCCCTGCTCCTACCATAAAGCTATTTTCTGACAAATTTAATGCGTAAGTAAGATGGTAATAAGGAAAATCATCATGATTTTTATAAACATATATTCCTATCCATAAAATTATAATTAGAAAAAAAAGATATTTTATTTCAGAAATTTTTTTTAGGTTTTTAATAGAACTCAAAAAAGATATAATCCCAATGGTATGAAGAATTATATTATGTAAATAATTATGAGAAAAGAAAAATGAAGAAAAAATTGAAATTAAGCATATAAAAAAAAAACCTATAATTCCAATATAACCAATATTTAATTTTAAAAGTTCTCTGTTTACTACTTTGGAAAAAAGAATACCATACCCTATTATTGAGCAAATAAACAATATAACGTATAGAATAAGGGTAAGGTGATAATCCATTTGAAGCAATATTAAACTCAATTTAAATTAATGTTTGAAAATTACTACATAAAAGCTTTATAATAAAGATATAGTTATATTGTTGCTTTTTACTAAATTTTATAGTTTTCTTTTATTTTATTAGTTTCCTGGTAATTAGAAATTTAAAATACTTATGGAAAATTTAACTTTAATAATCCCAGCAAAAAATGAAAAAGAGTCTTTACCTTCAGTTTTAAATGAACTTAAAAAGTTTGATCTTAAAATATTAGTAGTATTGGAAGAAAGTGATAAAGAAACTATTGAGTCAATAAAAGACTTTAACTGTGAGATTTTATACCAAATCAATAAGGGTTACGGTGACGCCTTAATTCATGGGATAAATAATACAAAGACTAAATATTTTTGTATATTTAATGCTGATGGTTCCTTTATACCCGAAGAACTTAAAGGAATGAATAAATTACTTGATAATAATATCGCTGATTTTGTATTTGGATCAAGATATATGAAAGATGCTTCAAGCGATGATGATACATTAATCACTTACGTTGGTAATAAGATATTTTCTTTTTTGGGAAATGTTTTTTTTTCCTTAAAAATTTCAGATATTCTTTACACATATGTAATGGGAAATACAAACCTAGCCAAGTCTCTAAATTTAAAAGAAAAGAAATTTTCATTATGTATAGAGCTTCCTATAAAAGCTAAAAGATCTGGATTAAAAATTATTTCATTTGCTTGTCATGAACGACAAAGAATAGCTGGGAAAAAAAAAGTGAATGCTTTTAAAGATGGTTTTTTAATTTTAGTGAGTATGATTAAGTTATTTTTTTTTAAATCTGAAAATAAATAAATATCTGTAACAAATAGAATATACTATAATATTCATAACTATTAAAAATACTTGAAGGTTGGAGCTATAAATATTCGTTGATGCAGCTAACATTATAATTAGATTATAAGAGTTTATTAAAATACTTGAAAAATTATTTGAAAATAAAATATTTTTTAAGTTTTTATTTTGAATATAAAAAAAAAGAAGTTGATGTAAATGTTTATCGTCAGCAATTATAGGTGAATTTTTTAATTTATTCTTTCTAAGTATTGAAAAAAGATTTTCAAAACATGGATACCATAACAACAAAATTATAAAAAAAGGTGATATGGTAATTGGCAAGTTATAAATCGAAATTAACAAAAAACCAAGAAATAGACCGATTGAGTATGACCCTCCATCACCAAGATAAAAAAGATTAAAAAAATTAAAAAATATCATTATTATTAATGATAAAAATAAAAATAAAATTAAATCTTTTTCAAATTCAAGTGACCCTATTAGGTTAAGTTTTGCTAAAATGAATAATACTATCAAACAATATCCTAATAATAGTCCATTCAAACCATCTATGAAATTTGACCCGTTGATTAAGATCATTAAACAAAATATACAAAAAATTATTCCTAAAAATTTTATTTCTATTATCTTATCTAATAAAATTATTCTGGTTGATGAAATTTGAATATCTAAAAAATATACAGTCAAAGCAATTATTAGTGTCTGAATAAAAAATCTTATTTTTGGTGAATTTAAGACTCCAATATCTGATAGAAAGCCTACTGAAAAAATTGAAAAAATTGCAAAACAAAAAGATAAGTTTTTTTCATAAAAAAAGTGTGTAGAAACTATTAAAAATAGAGCACCTCCGATGAGAGGAATCTTTTTTTCACTTAAAAATAATTGATGATTTTCACCTGTAAAATTTGGTATTAACCTAAATTTTTTTGATATCAATGTTAAAAATAAAGTTACAAAAAAAAAAATGAATATTTCAGTCATTAATTCTTTTTAGTATATAATTTGAGGATAAACATATTAAATAGTATATAGAGATAAAAAAATTAAAGTTCATAAATTTATTATATACTCTAAAACCATCCAATAACTTTTGAAAAACTGAACTTGAAAGCGAGTTCTCTGTTTTACGCCATAATAATAAATTTTGATCTACTGCTGAAATTGGAATTTTCTTACTTAAAATTTTTAACCATAAAACAAAATCCTCTTTTGTCCTTAAATTAGCAAATTGAATTTCACTATTAATTATCTCTTTTTTTAACATTACGGATGAAAGACCAATATCACATGACTTAATAATTTCTTCAATATTAAAAAAATTTTTTGCTTTTCTTATTCCTATCACATCATTTTCTTCATTAATTATTTTATAAGAAGTGTGCGAAACTTTTGATTTTATTTTTTTCATAAAAGTTAATTGAATTTTTAATTTATCTTTTTCCCAAATGTCGTCTGCATCTATAAAACTGATATATTCTCCCCTTGCAAAAGTAATTCCTTTATTTCTAGATAGTCCTGCTCCAATATTTTTATCATTTACTATAAATTTGATTTTTTTATTGTCCTTGTATCTTTCAGTTAAGTAGTTAAGTTCAGTTCTGTTTTCATCATCATATATTATAATAATTTCATAATTAGAATACGTTTGATTAATTACTGAGCTTAATGAATGGTCAATAAATTTTTTTTTTTTATAATAAGGAATTATGACACTTATTAAGTCCATTTTTTTAATCTATAATTTTTTTTAACTCTTGAAAGTGTCTAAATATTGAATATTTCATTGAATTTTTTTTTAATATTATTTTTCTTTCTAATAACTGTTTATTACTCATTTTATCAAATTCTAGTAAAGAATTAAGTAATGCATTTTTTTTATTACTTTCAAATAAAAGACCGCCCTTACCATTTTCAAGAAATTCCTTTGGACCATTTGGGCAGTTGCTAGAAACAACAAATAAATTTGAAAAAGCGGCTTCAATAATTACAAAGCCTGGATCTTCCCACAAAGATGATAAAACAAAAAGATCAGAATTTTTCATATAATTAAAAACATTTTTAACACGACCTTTCAATTGAACATAGTTGGTTATATTTTTTTTTTTAACAAATTTTTCGATTTCTACTCTTTTTTCACCGTCGCCTAAAATGACTAATTTATATTTCTTTTTTAATTTAAGAAACTTTTCAAATTCTTCCAACAGATATAAAAAATTTTTTTGTTTTGTCATTCTTCCTGCAGCTAAAATTATTTTTGTATCTTCTTTTTCAATTTTAGCAGATAAATTTTTTTCAATATTATTAATGTTTATAATGGCATCTGGCAGAAAAAAAATCTTTTGACTATTAAAAATTTTTGTTTCTTTAATTTGATTTAATAAATCAACAGATGGACATGTTATAAATTTCAAGTTTCTATCAGAATATTTCCAAATACTTTTTCTGAATATATTCAATTTTGGATATCCTGAAATTCTTAAAATTGTATTTATTTTAAAATTAAAAAAAAATTTTAACATTAATGGTAAAAAAGTGATTAGATGAATAATTAATATTTCATTTTTGTTTTTATTTAAAAATTTCATTAAAGGTAAGAATGATAAAATGATGATTATTAAATAAGATAATCTACTTCTAAAAAAACCTTTTTTGGGTAAATATTTAAAAAGGTTAGTTTGATAAAATTTAGCTACTTTTATATTATTTTCTTTAAACAAATTTTCAGTATCATTCCACTCACCACAAACATTAATTATGACTGGTTCCAAATTATTATTTGAATATTTTTTAATACTAATAGCTGAATTAATTGTTGAGTAATAAGTGCCAACTTTGTTTAAACAAGGAGCCCAATATAAAACTTTTTTAACCATTAAAGATTATTTATATTATATATATTTAAAATAATTTACTCTTATATTAGATATACATATTAAATACTTTTTCAAATGAATTTAAAAAATATTGTAATTTTTATGCCTTCAATAGAGAGCGGCGGGGCTGATAAAAACCTTTTTATAATATCCAGTTTTCTATCCAAAAAATTTAAAAATGTTTCTGTTGTAACTTCTTCAAATATAAACAAAAAAAAATTTAATAATAAAGTTAAATTGATAACACCTGGCCTTCTTTTTTGGGATAAATTTGGTCGAATTATTAAATCTATTATTTCAATCTTAATCTTAATTAAAGTATTTTTAAAAAAAAAAGATATTTTAGTATTGAGTTTTCAATCAAATATTTTAGCAATTATAATATGTAAAATTTTCTCAAAAAAAATTATTACAAGATCAAATAGTTTTCCTAATCATTGGACTAATAGTTCAATTAAAAAGTATTTATTTAAAAAAATTTATCCACTTGCTGATCATAGCATTGTAAATAGTTTAAGAACACAGAAAGATTTTATTAAAAATTATAAAATAAAACCAGTGTGTATTTACAATCCTTTAAACAAAAAAAAAATAATACAATTTTCAAAAAAATCTGTTCCCAAAATTTTCAAAAAAAATAAACTTAAAATAATTAACGTAGGTAGACTATCTAAAGAAAAAGACCATTATACTTTTTTAAAAGCTTTATATTTATTAAAAAATGAAATTAATTTTGATGCAGTAATAATGGGTCAAGGAAAATTAAAAAATGAAATATTAAGTCTCATTAAAGAATACAATCTTCAGAAAAATGTAAGATTAATTGGATATAAATCTAATCCCTATCCTTACATTAAGCAGTCTGATTTCCTTGTTTTAACATCGCTGCATGAGGGTCTTCCTAACATTTTGCTTGAGGCCATTGTTTTAAAAAAATTTATAATTTCCAGTGACTGTATATCTGGACCAAAGGAAATATTGCTTAATGGTAAAGGTGGAGCATTATTTAAAACTCAAAATTTTAAAGACCTTAAAAACCAGATCATATTTTATAAAAAAAATACTTCAAAAGTAAATCAAAAAGTTAAATTTGCGCTGAAAAATATTGTTAGGTTTGATTATAAAAAAAATTTAGATATTTACTCAAATATTTTAAAAAAATTTATTAATCAATAATTTAATAATTTAATAATTTTTGAGCTCTTTTTAAATAAGTGTATTTTCTTGATAATTCAAATGCATTTTTTTTAATTTTATTAATTTTAGACAGCTTAAATTTAGCTTTACGAATTACTTTTATCCATTTTTTAGCATCAAGATCGCTCACAATTATACAGTTTTTTTTATCTTCTAAAATTTCTTTAAAAACTTTTACATTACTGGCAATAATTAATTTTCCAGAGGCTAAATAATCAAATAATTTAAGGGGTGATGTAAATTTAGCAATATTACCAATTCCACCTAAAGACCTTATTTTTTTTGTATTTGATGGTATTAATAAAATATCCATTTTTGAAATAATCTTTTTAAGTTTACTATACTGAATGCTGTGATTTATTTGCAAATTGCTCGGAATCCCTTTTATTTTTAGTCTGAATACCTCGTTCTTATTCCCTCCATAGATTAAATATTTATTGAATTTATCTTTTTTTGCTAATTCAATAATGAAAGTTGAACCTTTACTGCTGTCTAAACTTCCAAAATAACCAATATTATAAAATTTTTTTTTTTTCATTTTACTGAATTTAAATTGTATAGAAGAGGCACTTGATATTACTTCTATTTTTTTTGGATTGATCTTAAAATTTTTAATTAAATATTTTTTAACTGGCTTAGTAATTGCTACAATCTTAATAATATTTTTCTTATTAAATACATTTATATATTTGCATATAAATTTAATTAATCTTCCTTCATTTTGTAGATCATGATGAATTTCAATAATTACCTTTTTTCTGAGAATATTTAGCAAAATAAGATTTAAAATATTCCTTGTTATAAAAAGCTCAGTTTTATCAAAAACAGCATACACAATTGAAAAAATCGAGAATAAATAATAATAAATTCCAAGCGGAAATTTATTAAAATATTTTATTCTAACTAATTTTGGAGCTTTCTTAATTCCATAAAATTTAGAGAGTGGTACTCTAAATCCCGTATTAGGTACTATTAATTTAACATTATGAGACAGTTCGGCTATTGCACCACAAGTATTTACAACTTGAATACTTGAGGGATTTGATGAGGGGGTTGAAGAGTTAAACAAATAAGCAATACGCATAAGGATTTAAAGCATATTTTTTTTATACCAGAAAATAAGACTTTTGATTGAGGATTTCCAATTATTAAATTTAATTTTTCCAATATATTTGAAAAGTTTTTTATTATCTCCATGAGTTTTTAGAATATCAGCTTTTTGTAGACTAATTTTGGCAATTTTAGGTTTAATATTATTTTTTTTCATAAAAGATATTACGTTTGATAAATTTATTGGATTATTTGAGCAAATATTCAAAACATCATTATTCTTTAATTTTTTATTATTTTTAATAAGTTTAAACAATATTTTAACCACGTCTTTTATGTATGTAAAATCTCTTGTGTGGTTTCCAAAATTATGCAACTTGAATACTTTTTTTTTGTAATAACAGTCAATATATTTTAACATCATCATATCTGGTCTTCCCCACTCACCATACACTGTAAAAAATCTTAAACCTGTGAGTTTTAAATTATAAAAATTATTGTAGATAAAACTTATTTCTTCATTTATTTTTTTTGATAAACCATAAATATTCTTAGGGAATATTTTTTCAGTTTCTTTTAAAGGAAATTTTTTATTTTCCCCATATACTGAACTAGAGGATGCGTAAAATAATCTATTAATTTTATACTTTTTACAATTTTCAATAATATTAAAAAATCCAACTATATTTGCATCTAAATATTTTCTTGGGTGATCAATAGAATATCTAACTCCAGCTTGTGCAGCTAGATTAAAGACAAAATCAAACTTATATTTCTTAAATATTTTACTTAATTTTTTTTGGTCTGTTAAATCAATTTTAAAAAAATTAAATTTCTTATTTTTCTTCAATAATTTAATTCTTTTTTTTTTTAGATTTACATCATAGTAATTATTTAAATTATCTATGCCAATAATATTAATATTAGTATTTTTTAATAGATATTCACTTAGGTTAAAACCTATAAATCCTGCGGCCCCTGTTACTAGTATCTTCATTTTTTTTTTAGAATTAGAAATATTGTTTCACATTTTTTTTCAGAAGAAAAAAAGTATAATTTATTTAACTTAAAATATAACTTATACAATAAATTTATATTAAGTATAAAAAAACGATTAAAAAATAATTTTCTTATTAAAGTTTTAAATAAACTAGTCTTAAAAAGAAATTTTTTTTCAACTAATTCATACTTCTCAACAGGAAAGTTATCAATTAATTTTTGAAAATTATAATGTCTATAGTGTTTTTTGTGGACTGGTAAATTTTCATGAGGAGCGGTAATAAATAAAAAACCTTTTTTTTTTAAAATTTTATTTATTCTATTTACCACTTCAACAACTTCATCGTCCCTGATATGCTCAATAACTTCAGAGAATATTACTACATCAAAGAAATTTTCAAATTGATCAAGATCATTATCATTTTGAATAAGATCTATTTCTGAATTAAAAGCCCTAAAAAAAGATGATGCTCTTTTTGAAATCTCATATCCAAATAATTTATTTTTCGTATTTCTTTTTAGTTCATTTATTAATTTACCATCTCCACACCCAAAATCTAAAATTTTAGAGTCTTTAAATTCTGTAATTTTTCTTCTTAAAAAATCATGCAATAGCAAATAATCATATAACCAAAAGTAAACTCTAAAAGGTTTAATAATCTTTTCACCTATTTTTTCTGGAAGATAATGATAGGGAAAATTATATAAATTATCTTGTGCTAAAAATTTATCTTTTTTTTTATAATCTTGCATTATTTTGAAATCCACTCGAATCTATAATTTTATTTGCCCTTCTATTCCAGGTATTTTTTTTTGCCGTAATAAAAGAGTTTTTAGAAATTTTATTAACATTATACTTGTTTTTAAGTAATTTATTCAATTCTATAATCCAGTTATCTTTATGATATTTATTAACTATTATTGCATTCTTTTTATGTTTTAGTATTTCACAAATACCATCTAATTTTGAGGACATTATAATCTTACCAGCAGCGAGATAATCAAACATTTTAAGAGGTGAGCAATAATTTGCTGTATTTATATTTTTTGCTCTTACAGAAACTTGATGTGAATAAGGCATTAACAAAATATGTGATTTGGATAAAGCCAAAGGAACTTTGCTATACTCAATATGGCCCAAAAACTTAATATTTTTACTCTGCTCTTTTATATCTTCATTTTTTTTTCCATATAGTCTGAATTCAATATTTTTAAATTTTTTTGCTAATTCTTCAATTATTTCTATTCCTCGGCCTTTATAAAAACTCCCAACATAAGTTGCTATCTTTATTTTTTTAAATAATTTATTTTTTTTAAAATTATTAATATCCACTCCATCATGAAGGATTAAGACCTTTTCTTTATCAATTTTATAAATTTTGTTTAATGCTTTAGAAATCAAAATTTTTTTTTCAATATATTTTGAATTAATGAAATTCAAATTAATCATATAAAATTTTGTTAATGATCTTAATTCTGAGTGAATTTCCAAAAAATGATAAATTTTAAATAAACTTAAAAAAAGACTTGCTATAAAACTTCTTGTTAAAATTATATCAAATTTTTCTCTTTTTAGTTTTAAAGCAACTTTTAAACCAAATATTAGTCTTAAAAAAAAATTTGATGATTTTGTATTTAAAATTGATTTTATGAAAAATTTTTTTTTTGAATTCAAAATAAATTTTTTTTTTATTGATGTAAATTTGGTTTTCGTTTTCACTAGAGGCAAAAACAAAGTTACATTGTGATTAATTTGAGAAAATGCATCACACATTTTAATGACATGCTGAGTATATGCACTTCTATTTGTTAAAGAAGTTTCAGCGATATAAGCAATTTTCATTCTAATTAAGTATTCTTAAATTGGATAAAATATAGTTTTATTTCTTAATTTTTTAAGAATTGATGACAACTTAGTATGATTCGTCAGAACAATAAAAATATCAAATTTGTAAAGATCATTAACTGAAGTCACTAACTTTTTCTTTTTTGAAATCTCTATATTAATTAGGGGATCAAATCCCTTTATATCTTTATGTTTTTTATTAATATTATTGAATATTTTTAAAGATAATGAATTTCTCAAATCTGCAACATCTTTTTTGTAGCTTAAACCACAAATAATTACTCTTTTATTCTTATGTTCAATTTTTTTAATTTTATCTAAAATTTTTTTTTCAATTACAGTTGCCATACTATCATTTATTGACCTGCCAGCTAAAGTGATTTTTGTTTGAATTTTATTTTTTTTACTTATATGAGAGAGATAATATGGGTCTACTGGCAGACAATGACCTCCTACCAAACCTGGTTTAAATTTTAGAAAGTTCCATTTTGTTGAAGCTAAATTAATCACATTATCAAAATTTATATTTAATTTGTTACAAACTAAATAAAATTCATTTATTAAACCAATGTTTACATCTCTTTGAATATTTTCTATTACCTTTGCTGTTTCTGCTTCTTTAATGTTATTTGTAAGAATTAATTTTTTACCTATAAAAGAATACATTCTTTTAATATCTTTTTTCATATAATGGTGCGGATACGCTAAGATTTTATTTATATTTTTTAAACTATGTTTTTTATCACCAGGATTTACTCTCTCAGGGCTATATCCTACAAAAAAATCTTTACCCTCAATAAGCTTACTTTTTTTTTCTAAAATTTTGATACAAAAATCATTCGTTAACCCCGGGTAAACAGTAGACTCAAATATTATAATATCTTTTTTTTTTAAAATTTTAGAAATTTTTAGGCACACATCTTTAAGATGACCTAAATTTGGTTTTTTATTAGGAAAAACAGGCGTAGGAACCGTTACTATAAATAGGTTACACGACTTAACTTTATCCACTATGGTGGTATAAGTTGTCCTTATTTTACTTAAATCATTTTTATTAATTTCATTAAAAATATCTATTCCTTTTTTAAGATTTCGGACTCGTTCAAAATTATTATCATATCCAATTGTGTTGTATTTTTTTGATAAATTTATCAATATTGGAAGGCCTACATAACCTAGGCCGATAACACATACTTTAATCATATTTTTTATATTTTACTAAATTTACGTAGAAATTTTTAAGCAAATTATTTTCTATCACAACTACTCAATATTTATAACAAAAAAACTATTAAACATCACTTGGAACAGACAAACCAGCCCCATCGAAAAATTTTATCTCCTGCTATTTGTAAATTATTAAAAACAGAGGTGGTTGCAAAACCTTGTTTTTTTCTCCAATCATCACTTTCTTTTTGAAGAAGTTCAGGGTCAAATTTATCTTCGATAAATTCTAAGTTAATTTTTGAGTCAAAATTTTTCACAATATTTTCAACATAATCAAAACTATAAGTATTTTGAAAAAGAAAATTTGTTGGATTTCCATTATTATCAAACTTGTCAGAATACAGATACTGGGATAAATGTGTTTTTTTACTCAATAAAGTTCTAACAATTAATTTTTTATTAAAACTATTAAGAAGATTTTCTAATGGCGCTTTTAAATCAGGCAAATGAAGAAGGACATTACAACAAAACACAATATCAGCTTTAAATTTTAAGGAGTAAATATCACCATTTACAAACTTTGCGTTAGAGTCAGCTTGATGTAATTTGATAGCACTATCAATATATTTTACAGTTGCATCGACGCCTGTATAATTGCAAGAAGAATTTAATTGTCTTATTGATCTTAAATAATGTCCTGCTGCACAACCAACATCTAGAATACTTTCATTTTGACTAATATTTCCAATTATCTCTCTTAATTGTTTAGCGCTCTCCATTTCCGGAAGTTCCCCAGATGCTCTTGAATAAGTTCTCTCTTCAACTGAGTCATCTTTATTCCAAATACGCCAATCTAGTTCTTTATTTTTCATGTTTATTCTATTAAGATTTTTTGGGCATCTTACCCATAATAATTTTAAAAAAAAGCTTAAATAAACAAATAATAATATTTAAATTTACTTTAAAACTATTACCTAGTCTTGAGTTATCTTTTCTTTTATTAACATTTAATATTTTATGAATAATCTTACCATTTAAATTTTTTATTTTAAAAATTAGGTAAGTATTAAAATCATTTTCATTGATTAACTCAATTTTGTTTAAAATTTTGGCACTATATACTTTAAGCCCACTTAAAGGATCTTGAATATTAAAAAATAATTTTATAACAAAGGAAAAGAGAGATTCTGAAAACCTATTAAATTTTTTTCTTTTCCCAATTAATAAATCAAAACTTTTAAGTTTTTTTATATTAATAAAGAATTTTGGATCATGTTCACCATCTGCATCAAAAGTAGCGATGTACCTATATTTTTTTTTTAAAAAAAATTTGATTCCTTTAAGTAAAGTTGCTTCGTAACCTAGGTTATTTTTATTTTTGATAGAATTAATTTTTAATTTTTTGATTAAGAAAGATGTTCTGTCCGAACTTGAGTCATCAACTACCAGAACATCTCCATATTTTTTAAGTGAAATTACAACTTTTTCTATGGTCTTTTCTTCATTTCTTGCAGGAACCACTATTCCTAATCTAGATCTTCCCATTTCAAAGTTTCATCTTTTTTTAAATCTTTGTTTATTTTTTTTTCTATGACTTTATTAATGTCTCTTGGATCTATGGCATTTTTTGGACATGGTCTTAGAACATGAATATCATCTCTTTTTATTACATGATCCTTTTTAATTTCTTTGTTAACTCTCACAGATCTTCTCTGTAATACAACTGTCTCTATTTCATTTTCTTCTATCTTTTTTTTACCATCACCTAGACTTAATTCAAGTTCCTTTGATCTTTCTATCATTTCCTTCCAGCTTTTTGGTGTCATTGAAAATTTATGATCTGGGCCTTCAAATTCATTTGAAAGAGTGAAATGTTTTTCTATAACTTTTGCACCAAGTGTAATTGCACCAAGTACAGTTGTATGTCCATGCGTATGGTCACTTAAACCTAGTATTAAATTCGGAAACTTTTTTCGAAGGTGAGTTAAATAATTTAAATTTATATAGCTGAAATTATTATTATTACCCGTATAATTTGTATTACATTGCATTACACAGATTTTATTATTTATCTTTGAAGCTAGACTAATAATTTCATCGACATCTTGTTCATTTGAGGCGCCTGTTGCTATTATATATGGTTTTCCTTTTGATGCTATATGTTCAACAATTTCATGCCAAGTGATGTCTCCTGAGCCAATTTTAAATGCTTCTAAATATGGATCAACCAAATCTACTAGCTCAATTGAATACGGACTGGTTAAGAATTCAATCTTATTTTTTTTACATTCCTCCTTTAGTTTTGATGTCCATTCTAATGGAATAGATGCATCTTTATAAACTTCAAACACACTTTTTTTCCATTTTGACTGATGAGATAACTGACCCCCTAATGATTTAAAACCGTAGTCACTGACAATTGTATCGGCAGAAAAATGCTGAAATTTTGCTGCATCAGCACCTGCCAACGCTGCCTCATAAATTAATTCAAGTGCTTTGTCTAAATTACCATCATGATTAGCAGCAATGTCAGCAATGAAATAAGTTGGACAATTTTTTCCAATTTTTTTTTTTCCAATATGAAAGTTTTCTATCATTTTATATAATCATCTTTTATACTCTTTATTTCATCTTTCAAATTTATTAATTTTATACCTAAGTCATTCTCTAATTTTTTTGAATTTAATCTCATGTCTTTTGGTCTTTTTGCAATTAGATCTACTTTGTGTTGCTGATTACCTATAATATTTTCTTTATCTAAATTTAGACATTTGCAAAAATATAAAGCGAATTCTTTTTTTGACATACCTTCTTTTGTTCCAAGATTATAAATCCCATTTAAATTTTTTTTAAAAAGATTACTTAATACAAAAAAAATAGTTTTAAATGAAACGGGTGAGAAGTAAATATCACTGAATACATCTAATTTTTTTTTATTTAAGCAACAACGATAGATCTTGTCAGTAAATGAGTCTTTATTTTTATTAAGTGATTTTCCAAAAAAGTTTGTTCTTAGAGAGATTGAATTGTAATTAAGTAGTATTTTATCAGTTTCAAATTTAGTAGAAGAATATTGATTAATAGGATTCGCAGCTTCTTCATCATGAGGGCCTGATCCGCTGTACACTTGATCAGTTGAAATTTGGATGATGTAGTAACTTTTCTTATTCATTTTTAGAGTTCTTGATACTAATGACGGAAATTCAGTATTAATTTTATAAGCTATTTCTCTATTTTTTTCACAATAGTCTACATCTGTTATTGCTGCCAAATTAATAAATATGTTCGGTGATGAGGTTTTAATTGTTTTTTCTACAAATGAGTTGTTTTGAATATCGCCATTAAAGTTACAATTTTCTCTTCCAATAGTTAAATATTCTAAATTATTAAGATCAAAATAGTTCTTAAGCACTGTTCCTAATAGACCATTACTTCCAGATAATAAAATCATTTTTTAGAGAAGATTTTGCTTTTTTTTTATATGATAATTAATATTCATTATCTCTGGTTTTTTTTTTAATAATTTTAATATATCGACCATTTTAAATGTATTTTTATAATTGAATTCTTTATACACTTTTTTAACAAATTTTAGATCATCCAAGTAATCAATAGTCCACCTATGAAATGATAAATTGCGATTATTTTTTAATGATCCAACTAAAAATTTTTTTTTATTTTTATATATATACGGTGTTACATGTTCCCTGTCAGAACTAGTGGTTGCTTCGCTATGAGCCTTATCGATAGCTTTAAAATTAAAAATTTCAATATGAATACCCGATGGAAATGATGGCTTTAGTATATTAGAAAAATAATCATATTTTTTTTTTTTAAAAATTTTTAACATTTTCTCAAGTATATCTTTGTCTAAAAATGGACAATCTGCATTACATCTTACAATCGTTTTAAATTTATATTCTAAAGCAATTTCGTAGTATCTTGATAAAACATCATTTTTTTTACCTCTGTAAAAAGATATATTATTTTTTTTACATATTTTACAAATTTTATCATCTTGCTTACTTTTGGTTGTAGCTACAATCAGTTTTGTATTTGGAATTTTTTTAAGCCTTTCAATGATAAGTTGAAGAATTGGTTTGTTTTTAATATTTCTTATTACTTTATTAGGCAGTCTTTTTGAACTGCATCTAGCTTGTAAAATAATACCTGTTTGCATTAATTTACAGTTTACCTAAACTTTGATATTCTTCATACAAAGTTGTTTTGGGCTGAGTTCTTTTTTTTACACAAGTTAAAAAATTTTTCGTCTGATTTAAAAATAAATCCTCATAAGTTTCATTGAAAGTTTTCAGTAATTTTTTACCATTATTAATTAAAAATATTTGATTTTTAACTCTATCAAAAATAAGGTTTTTTTTTGTACCAATAAATTCTATTTCATCAATATTTGGTTTCTGAAATTGATTGCCAAATATAATTCCAAAAATTTTATTTTTAAAATAAATAAGCAATACCCCAGTATCATTTACATTTATATCCTTATAGGCCAATTTCATTTCAGATTTAATTATTTTTTTTATCTTACCTCCATAATAGGAAAGCAAATTAATATGATGTGAAAGTGCATCAAATACAATGCCTCCACTTTCTTTCATATTAGAATAATAAATTTTTTTATAATCTTTCCTCAAATTTCTAAAGTTCTGACTGAAGTTAGATCTAATTATTTTTAATTTACCAATTTTTCCTCTGTAAATAAGATCTTTGATATATTTATGAACCAAAGAATACCTTCTAGGATAAGCTACACTGCATATCAATTTTTTTTTTTTGATATTCAAAATTATCTTTTGCCATCCTTTTTTATTTAAAAATAAAGGTTTTTCGACAATTAAATCTCTATTAGCTTTCACACATATTTCACAATATTTTTTATGATATTTTGGTGGTGTAGCTATAACTACAAAGTAAAATTTTTTAATTATTGTGTAATCTAATTTTTTAATAAAATTTTTTTTCTTAAAATTTTTTTATCAAAAAAAAACACTGAATAATCTTTTTTAAGAATAGCTTCATATTTTCTTCCCATAGAACCATATCCAATTATGAGAATATTTTTTTTTTTAGTTTGAAGTATATCCACCATCTAAAATTATATTTTGTCCAGTTAAGTAGCTTGATTTATCAGAAAGAATATATTCAACTAAACCAAATATTTCATTTTTATTTGCCATTCTTTTCAAAAAAGTTTTTTTGGAATATTTATTTATAAAACTTTTTGATTGATTTGCCCTAACACCCCCTGGAGAAATTGTATTAACTGTAACATTTTCTTTTCCATACTTTGCCGCAAAATATTTTGTCAAACCGATCATTCCAAATTTGTTATAAATATAATCTGGCTCAAGCTCAAAATTTTCATTTTTATACAAATTAAAATCAGGACCAATAGAACTGTATATTGAGCCTATATTTATAATTCTTCCAAACCTTTTTTTTTTAAAAAATTTACAAAAATGATCATTTAATAAATAAATCGCATTTGAATTAATCTTTATTGATTTTTCCCAATTAATTAAAGTATCTTTTGACCCTTTTTTCATAGGCCTTAATACGGCACAATTAACAACTCCTTTAAGATTTAATTTTTCTTTATTAATAAATTTTATCATTTGTTTTATATCATTCAAATTTGATTGATTAAATTTTTTGACGTAAATTTTTTGACCTAAAAATTTTTTTTTAAATCTAATTTTTTTTTTTGAGAAAGTTCCAATCACATTAAAATTTTTATTAATTAGTTCTTTAGTTATTTCAAAACCAATTTTGCCGCTTGCGCCAGTTATTAGTATTGTATTATTCATTTTGTTTCCTTTAATGTATCAGGAGAATAAAATTTCTGAAAATTTTTTTTTGATAAATTTCCTGCAATTACGATTTTTGTTAATTTAATCATTTCATTTCTAGGAATTGATCTAGATTTAGTTTTTACCATTGCTTCAAATTCTTGCATCATTTTTTTTATCGAAAAAAAATAGTCTTCGTAAGGTAAATAGATCGACTTTGAGGATTTTTTAAGGCAAATAAAATTAATAGGTAAATGCAAATTTTCAGAAAAATAAAGACTAATATTTAATCCATTTTTATAAATTAACTGATAAATTTCATTTTTATCTTTTTTATTAGTGAGGCAACGGACTTTTATTATATTGTACCCAAAAATTTTTACTATTCCCTCTAGTAGATGGTGTGCATATCGTAACCAATTTTTTTTGCTTTGACCAATTACAAAAATTGTATCTTTTTTAACTTTATTTTTATTTTTTAAAAGTTTTTGAATATGAGAAGTATATCTTGCAGAGGAGCATGACATATATAAAGAGTTTTTTGAAATTTTTTGAAATTTTTTCAAACTTAATGGATCTGAAACTATCAATTTATCAATAAAGATTGGTATTTTTTTTTTCAAAAATATTTTTGACATACTTAAATGATTTTTAATGTCGTCTCTCGCAAGAATTACTCCATCAACTTTTTTTGACATTTCTTCAAGACTGCTACAAATATTTTTGATATTAGCAATCTTAGAAATTTTATAAGAATTTAATTTAGACTGAGTCCAAATATAATTAACTTTTGCTCCCGATATTATATTGGATTTTTTATTTTTATGATATTTAGGAAGATATTCTTTTATTAATTTAAATTCACAAAATTTTTTCAAATATTTTGGGCTATAACCATTAAACATCGATGAAAAAGAAATAGGATGACCGTTGCCTTCATTTGATCCAATAACTCCTAAATTAAGTATTTTTTTCATTTATATCAATTGAACAATTTGAAGATCATTCTTACTATTTATTTTTTCAAAAAAATACTTTTATTTTTTAGCTCATAAATATAATCACACTGATCCAATATACTTGTCCTATGAGATATTATTATTAATGTTTTTTTAAATTTTAGTTTATTAATATCTCTTACCAAACTTTTCTCTGTCTCTGCATCTAATGCACTTGTTGGTTCATCAAAAATTAATACCTGAGCATTATTCATAATTGCTCTGGCTATCCCTATTCTTTGAATTTGCCCACCTGACAATCTTGTTCCTCTGTCTCCAACAAATGTATTAAGTCCTTGAGGCAAATTTGAAATTAAATTATCTAATTGAGCTAATTTGATAGCCTCAGTTAAATAATTTTGATTATTGTCATCTATTTTTCTGCCAAAAATTATATTTTCTCTAATTGTATCATCTAAAATGTAAATATTTTGAGGAACATATCCTATTTGCTGTTGCCATGATTTTAAATTTTTCTGGATATCAATACTATCAACCAAAATATTTCCCTTTTGTGGTTGTATCAGTCCACACACAAGATCAATAATTGTAGATTTACCTTCTCCTGTCTTGCCTACAATGCCTATACTCTCACCAGATTTAATTTTAAGATTTATATCTTTTAAAATATATTCATCGTTGTTTGGATATTTAAAACTTAAATTGGAAATTTCTATTTTATCTTTAAATATTATCTTTGTTTCTTTACCATTTAAAATATGTGAATCTAATTTTAATGGGAATTCTTTATGTAACTTTTGAACTCCCGCTAATGAAAGTTTAAAAGTCTGAAAATTTACTATCAGTCGACCAAATGAGGGCATTAATCTAAATGCTGCAGCAGCAAAAAGAACCATTTTGGGGAAGTACTCCGTTATATTCACAGAGGACTGAACATTATAAATCATAAAAAGTACAATCAAACTTATCGCCATAAACTCAATCAATATTGGAGGCGTCTGAGATACTAACGTTGCATATTGATTAGATTTCGAACTTCCTGCAACGTTAAAATTAAATTTGTTAAGAAAAGTTTTTTCTTGATTAAAAATTTTTACACTTTTGATGCCATGTAAACCTTGTATCAAATTCTGCATTTTTTTTCCTTCATGAAAAATTCTCTCTTGTCCCCATTTTTTTAATTTGCTTCTTATTATTAAATAATACAAATAAGATAAAAATATTATTATACCTAAAATAATTAAGGTACCTTTTGTTTCTACAGCTAATAATAACAGTACAATTCCTACAAGAATAAAAATTTCCATAAAAATCACTAATAGTGGCATTACTATATTCTTTAAAAAAAAAGGTATTTCTGTCGTTATAATTCTTATCAAATCCGATGAATTTCTTTTTAAATGAAAAAATTGATCCTGATATAAAAAGTTTTGATATATATTGCTAGATAGCTTTAGTATAAAATTGTAAGAAAATTTTCCATTATAATATCTTAAAAAAAATAAATACGCTCCTTTTAAAGTGTAAGCTAATAACAATATTACTAGTGGTATTACAAATAATTCTGAACTGTCTAAATTGGATATACTATTATTAAGTGTTTTATCAAATTCTAGCCCAGTATTAAATTCAAATTCACCAGTCGTAATTATCGTTATTACTGGAAGGACTAATCCAATTCCTAAAAGTTCGAAAAAAATTCCGATTACTGTAAAAATAAAAAGCTTAAAAAGTTTTTTGTAAAGTTCAGCTGGTATAATATTTTTTATTTGGGTAATAAAATTCATTATTGTTTAAATTAACCTTATATATTTATTATTTTTATTAGCAAATTTATTTGGCAACTTCAGGGCAATACATCATATTGTAATTATATTTATAAGTTCTATGTGTTTGAAGATAATTGCATTTATTGATTACTATAATTTTTTAAAAAAATTGATGTATCTATCAGGTACTGAACTCGACTCATCTCTAGCATATACTACTTCTTTTAGTAACTTTGTTCCTGAAATTGGGACAGTTTTATTAAAATTTACAGAATTTAAAAAAAAGCATAAATCGTCTCTACATCTTAAATTATGACATGAATTGAAATATTCAAATATATTTCTGTTACAATCTAAGTAATCTATACAAGCTACAATCTTTTCTTTTGCAAGAGCCTCTAGTATAATGCTGGTACCTCCATAAAACAATACTGCATCGGCAATATTAATTAATTCACTTGAAGTTTCATCGTAATTTATATGAATATTATCTGATTGTATTTTGGAAAAAAATTTCATTCCACGTGTATGAGGTTTAACATAAAAGTCGATGTCAGAGAATGATTTAAATATTTCTAAGGTTCTATAAACTTCTTCTTTAAATACATTGTGAGAAAATTTTTTCATAAAAAGAACTACTTTTTTTTTACTAAGGTTATTATTTTTATTTATCGGGGTAAATTTATTTACATGCGTTAACCACTCTGGACAAAATCGAATTGACCCAAGGACCAATAATCTTGATGAGTCTATTTTAGATTCACTTTGATCAAAACTGCCAAATTTATCATTAAATTCCAATTCTAGATAATCTGAGATGACTAAATATTTGAAGACTTCAAAGTATTTTGATAATAATTTTTTTTTTGAACAATTTCTGTCTCATTAGTAAAGCACATTCGATTTACATTAGTTTGAGGGCCATGTGCACATGAAATGAATATATAATTTAAACCTTGTAAATTTTTTGATACTTTTTTTAGTATTGAGCCTAAAGTTCTATCGAAAATAACTACTATATTATTATATGATTTGATATTTAATTTTTCAAACCATCTTTTAATTTCGTATTCGCTTATGCTTAAACTGGGTGTTGTGGTTTTATTGAAATTTAATTTAGATAAAACTTTATAAAATAAATTTAGTAAAGAGTTTTTGATTATCTGTATCTTTTTTGGTTTCCAAAAAAAAAATTCTAACTTATTCCCAATTTCTTTACTTAAATATTTAAACAAAACAGTATTTCTCAGGTCTGTTTTGTAAAAACATACACAAATTTTTGAACTGCTATTTTTAGCAAGATAGTATATAATTGGTGCTATATTATCCCAATCATTATAATCTCTTATAAAAAAGATATATTTTTTCATAATTGTGTGCTATGTGTTTTTAAAGCTTATAATATTTTCTTCAAGTATTAATAAGCTTTTTAATTTTTAAAAATATATTTTTTAAATTTACTATGTTGACATCAATTAAAGAGAAAATAAATAATACGAAATTATCATTAAGTCCATTTCCACATTTAGTAATTAAAAGTTTTTTACCTGTATCAAAGCTTAGAAAATTAAATCAAATATTACCAAATTATTCAGCTATAGATGATGATAATGTAATTTTCCAAAGCTCATCAAAAACAAAAAAAACTGTTATGCCAGACTCAAAAATATTCAAAAAACTAATTAAAAAAAAAATATTTAATGAAGTTAATAATAACCTAAAAAAAATAAGGCCATTTATTATAAAAAAATTTGAAAAGGAAATAATTAAGAATGTTAATCCAAAGTTTTTAAAATCAAAAATTAAGTATAATATGAATTTTGCTATGATGAAAAACGGCTATTTGAAAAGTGCACATTTAGATAGAAGAGATCACCTTATTTCTGGAATTTATTACCCCACATCAAAAGAGAATCAGGGTGGTAATTTACAGATGTACAAACCAAAAACTAATAAAAACAATTTTGACGTTTTTCCCTCAAAAAAAAAACTAAAAATTGTAAAAAATTACAAAATTAAAGAAAATTTTTGTGTATTCTTTCTAAATGTACCTTGGGCTTACCACGGCGTAAGCAGATATAATGGTAGGACTGACAGAAAATACTTTTATATTGACTATGATTTTAAGTCAAAAGTGTCTAGTTCAAAGTCAAAAAATCGAGCTCAAGGATTTAATCAAAATCCATATTGGCAAAAATCAGTAAGTGTAAAAAATATTAATAGAAGAAAAAAATTTTTTTCAGAGTAAAAGTCAATTGCTTATATGAAAAAAATAATCGATCAACTAAAGAAATTAAAAAAGTTAGGGGTTGTCGCTGTAAAACAATCTTTAGAAGATGAGGGTGCAGGGTTTAGCGATATAGCTCTGATGAGAAAAATAACGATAAAAACTGGCTTGAAATTAAATATTAAAATTGGAGGATGTGAGGCAAAAAATGATATTTTTTTTTGTAATTCAATAAAAGTAGATGGAATTGTTGCCCCTATGGTAGAAAGTGAGTACGCATTAAAAAAATTCGTTCAAACAATACCTAAATCATTCAATGGAAATCTATTCATAAATTTAGAGAGTAAAAATGCATTTATAAATCTAAAAAAAATACTTAGTTCAAATGAATTTAATAAATTGAAAGGGGTTGTTATTGGTAGATCAGATTTAGCAGGTTCGTATAATTTATCAAAATCTATGGTGAACTCTAAGAAAATTTATAACGTATTAAATGCAAACTTAAAAAAAATAAAATTAAAAAAAAATTAGTTAAGATGGGGGGGTCAATTACTAAAGACTCATCTATTTTTATTAGAAATTTATTCAAGAAAAAACTCATTGATAGAATTGAGACTAGAAATATAGAGGTGAAATTAAATAATAAAGTAATAAACAATTTGGAATATATAATTTCTTTAATATTTAAATTTGAGGTTTATTGGCTTAAATTTAAAAACCTTAACTTTAAATTAGATAAGATTATTCAAAAATCCAACTTAAAGAGAGTTAAAGAAATTGAAAGTAGATAGCATTTAACAATAAAAGAATTTAAATGAAAAAACTTGTTGCAGTTGTTCCTATAAGAAAAGGTTCTCAAAGGGTCAAAAATAAAAATTTCAGAAAATTTGGAGATAAAAATTTATTAATTCATAAAATAAATTTACTAAAACAATTAAATAAAATTGACGAAATTGTAATAAACACAGACTCTGATGAAGCTATTTCTATTGCAAAAAAGCTAGGTGTAAAATTTTTTAAAAGGAAAGATTATTTTGCAAGTTCGGAGTGTATAAATTCAGATTTCTGGCAGAATATTGCAGAGAACACAGATAGTGAATATATCATGTTTACTAATTGTACATCACCACTTGTCGAGTTAAGCACTTATCAAAAAATTATTTCAATTTTCGAAAATTTTTCAAAAAACAGTTTTGACAGTATAAATACGGTAAGTGAAATAAAAGAATTTTTATTTAAAAATAATAAACCAATTAATTTCGAAATTAACGAAACACCGAATTCTCAAGATTTGCCTGAGATTGTTAAGCTAAATTTTGCAGTTAGTATTTTAAGTACAAAAAAAATGTATCAAAAAAAATCTTTATTGGGAGATAATCCATTTTTATTTAAACTAGATGAAATTGAAGGGTTTGATATAAATTCTGAATTTGAATTTTCTTTTGCAGAATTTTTATTTAAAAAGATAAATGGCTAAAATTTTAATTACTGGAGGTGCTGGTTTCATAGGTTCACACTTGGCCAATTCATTAAAGGTAAAAAATAAAATTATGATTGTTGACAACTTAGAGGGTAAGGGTGGCATTCCTTTTATAGATAAAAAAAATATTTTTGTTAAAGGGAATATCTTAGAAAAAAAAGTTTTAAATAGAATAAAAAAGTGGAAACCTGATGTAATCTATCACTTAGCTGCTCAATCAGGTGGTGAGGGAGCATATGATGATCCAGAAAAAGATTTTAATTCAAATGGATTTGGAACATATCTAATTGCCGATTTAGCTAAAAAAATTAAATGCAAATATTTTATATATGCCAGTAGTGTTGCTGTTTATGGATCCAGTAAAAAAAGATTAAACGAAAAGTCTAAAATTAAACCAGACTCTATTTATGGGATTTCAAAATACGCAGGTGAAATGTTTGTGGATCAGATTTTAAAAAAAACGAATACGAAAGTAAGAATTTTTAGAATTTTTAATACATATGGTCCTGGAGAAAATCTCAATAATTTAAAAAAGGGCATGGTAAGTATTTACTGCTCATATATTTGGAAAAAAAAACCATTAGTAATTAAAGGATCTTTAGATAGATACAGAAATCTCACATACATATCAGATTGTGTTGAAATTTTATCAAAAAGTATTACTAACAAAAAATTAGGTAATTTTGAAATTATCAATCTTTCACATGATAAAAAAATATATGTCAAAGATTTAATAAAACAAATTTTTAAAGTCAACAAACTAAAAAATTGGAGGATAAGAATTAAGAACAAAACTCCAGGAGACTCCTTTGGAGCTATAACATCTAATAAGTATTTAAAAAAAAAATTTATAAACCATAAATTTGTTAGTTTAGAGGAGGGTTTAAAAAGATATTTTATTTGGATCTATAAGGTAAATAAAAAGAATTTTTACAAGTCTCATCCTTATAAAATTGATAAAAATTATATTCTTTAGAATACAAAATTTCAAATTTTTTATTTTTAATAAGGTTTTACTATTCGAAAAATTTTCTTAATTTATTAGATATTTTTTTATTGTAATAAATTTTTTTAAAATCGATTATTTTTTTATTTAATATCTTAAAAAGATAAAAAGATTTCAAAAAATAAAATTTTTTAGAAAGAAAGAATAAAAATTTATCTAAATGGCCAATATATGAGTCTGTTGACCATCTGGGATTTTTATAATTATTGAAGCCTATTATATCATGGAAATTTTTTTCATTTATATCTTTATTCCAAAAGTATTCAGTATCGAAACATTTAGACCTGTCTATTTCAAACATTACAAGATCAGGATAAAATTTTATAGAATATATTACGTCATTAAGTGAATTTTTTTTTTTTAATCTTTTTTTTGTTTCTGCATCAAAACTTCTTGCATACAGATCATCTATTAGAAACTTGCAATAATTAATAAATGAATATTTTTGAGGATTGGAGAATTTTTTTAAATAGTTTGATGAAGTGTCTTCAATTAGAAGTATACCTCCATTATTGATATGTTTTACGGTATTATATGCTGTTAAAATTTGAGTTTCATTTGTGTGACCACCGTCATCTAATATTGCATCTACATTTCCTACTTGATCAAAAAATTTTTTCCAAAAATTTGGTGAAGCTTGGTCTCCAATAAAAATTTCGAAACCGTACTCCTCCATTTTTTTTGCATTTGGGTCCAGATCTATACCTATTATCCGTGCATCTTTTCCAAGCCAGTTTCTCCACATTATTAAGGAGCCACCAGCTTTTACTCCTATCTCCACAAATGTAATTTTCTTGTTTCTAAATTTTTGAAATACCTCATTATAAACATGAAAGTAAATATTTGACTTTGTGCTTGGCAAATTTGATTTAATAAAACAATCGTATATCTCCAATTCTTTATACTTTTGATCCATATTATCAAATCTTGTCTATTTTTAATTTTAACATAAATTCTTAAAAAAATATTTCTAAATATTTAAATAAAGTTTATTAATTTTATTTTAAAATATTATCTTTATTTAAATATATATATATAATGAAATTAATAGTTAATAATTATATCCTTATCTTTAAAAATTTTATATGAAAACCGTTATAGTTTTGGGTCTCAAGAACAGTGGAAGCGGGTGTGTTCATGATTATTTATCAAACCGCACTGACTTTTTAAGCCCATTTGGTTCAAGCGAATTTAAATTATGTTCTGATCCAGCAGGTCTACATAATGTATATGTAAATTGTTTTAAAAACTTTAGCTTTTTTAATCCATCAAATTCAATAAGTGATTTTCTTGATTATATTGAAAAATATCAAAATTATATTGTTTATCCCACCTTTGGAAATGGCAAAAAACTTTTTAAAAAAGAAATTTTATCAATATCAAAAAAATTTATTCAAAAAATAACTGAAGTTCTATATTTTGGTAATCCAGAATTTAGTAACTTTAAAATTAATACATTTAAAAACTTTTATTTAAGATTTAAAAAGAAAAAAACTCACTTTTATCCATTGAGAATTCCAGTCAATGAAAATAAATTTTTGAAAGAATCTCGTTATTATATAAATCAAATCATCTTAAGAAATTTAAATATTAAAAAAATTTCAAAAAATCAAAATATTGTTTTGAACCAATCATCAAATATTTTTGATCCTTTAAAATCATCTCAATACTTTGAAAAAACAAAAACAATAATTGTAACAAGAGATCCAAGAGATATTTTTTCTAGTATGAAGATGAGAAAGTCAAAAGGTGCTCCCTCTTATGATGTTAATTTATTTTGTAATTGGTTTTTGAGTTGTTTTGACAGTATAAATTTTAAAAAATCAATTAAAAATAAAGATATTTTAATTGTAAAATTTGAAAATTTTTTGCAAAATTTTGAAAAAGAAAACAAAAAAATTTGTAAATTTTTAAGTATAAACAAAAATTTTAAACTAAAAAAAAATCCAGAAATTAAATTTAATTTAGAAAGATCAAAAAATAATATTTTTAAGTCTAAAAAAAATTTATCTAAATTTGAATATGACTTAATTAGTAAAAGACTAAAAAAATATTTGCACTGGTAAGTAATAAATTTACTTTCGAGATATAATCTTGTAAATTTCCTCACTATTTATTTTAATGGGATTATTTTTAAGTCTTAGCAAATTAATTCCACCAATAATTTTTTCATAATTTTTTTGAATATTTATATTTAGATTATCTAAATTAGACTCAAGCTTACTATCTAATTTTATATTAGAGATTTTTTTGTTAAATTCATTGATATTAGATACTTCAAATATGGTGAATATTAAATCAAACCTTTTTTTTAAATCAAAGGAAGCTTGGGATTTATCTAAATTATCAAAATTATACTTAAAAAAATTTTCAAAAAACAAACTCACTGCATGTCCATGACTAATATTAAATAAAGCAGTAAATGGATAAGAAGTTGCATGAGGCAAAGTAGTTTTAGATATATTGATTGCCTTTCCTGCTAAGTTAGATGCAATACTCATTTCGGATGCATTTTTTACATTAGGGTTTTTTAAAAATGAGCTAAAACTTTTGATAGATATTTTAAGAGAGTCTGATGCATATTTCACACTTTCATCATTTGATTTTACGGAAATTAATGACTCCAATGCTTGAGCTATTGCATCAAAACCTGCAGAAGATTTTATTTCATCGGGCGCTGAAATCAAAAATTCTGGTATTAAAAAAAAATTATCTGGTATTAAAGTATTGCTTTCAAAAGAATATTTTATGTTGTTAACATAAATTACTGCATTAGAAGTAACTTCTGCCCCCGATCCAGCGGTAGTAGGAATTACAGCTAATTTTGTATATTTATTTTTAAATGGATAGTTATAATTTATAATTAAATCAGCAAGATTATCTTTAAGATCGATTGCATTAGCAATTTTTGCATAGTCAATTATAGCGCCTCCACCAACAGCTAAAATTAAATCTGGCTTGAAGTTTTTTATATCTTTAATAATTTTTTTTAATTCGTCTAAAATTGGATATTCAGAATATTTATAATATACGGCTGTTTCTTTTTTTTTCAAAAGGTCTTTTAAAATTATATCTGCTCCAGAAATTGAAAAAGATTTTTTTCCACATATTAAAAAAAATTTTTTAAAACTTTTATCTTCGATATAGTTTTTCAAGTCTTTAATTGAGCTTAACATTTAATTCATAAATAGTTTTTTTATTTTCTTTAAGTCATTTGGTCTTGGAAGGTTTTTGATTTTACTATTAGAAACCTTAACTTCTAAAAAACTTGGAGAGACATTTTTTAAAAATCTTTTTAAAATTTGACTCATGGACTGTTTTTTATTAATAAGATAAAACTTTTTAAAACCCAAGCTTTCAGACAACTTTTTACAATCTACATTACTTGTATAAGTTTTTTGACCACCAACTGAGTCATGAGAATTATTATTTAATAAAATGTACTTAAAATTTTTGTTTGCAAAAGATCCCGCGGTTTTAATTGAACCTAAATGCATCAAAAAAGAACCATCACCATCCAAACAAATAGTCTTATTTTTACTTGAAAGTGAGTAACCAAGACCTACAGATGCCGTATGACCCATGCCACCAACCATATAAAAATCTTTTCCTTTCTTAATCTTATATTTATTTCTTAGATACATTAATTCTCTAGAATTATAACCAGTACTTGAAATAATTTTTGTATTCTTTTTAATATTTTTTAATAATGAAACTAAAAATAATTCCTTATCTAATTTATAAAAATCATTTTTTTTATTTATTTTAGCATTTTTTTTTAATACTCCTTGCTCAATTAAACATGCGATAATATTATTATTTTTTTTTGCTTTTTTTATTTGATTATTAAATTTTTTAAGATCCCTATCAGTTCGAATAACTGTATATTTAATATTTAATAAATTAAGTATCTTTTCAGTTACTTTGCCCTTTACATTGTGTTGAGGTTCATCTTTAATTTTTGGTGATCCCCTCCAACCGATTACTAATATTAAAGGAATAGAATAAACTTTTTGATGTGCAATAGAAAAAAGAGGGTTTAGAGCATTAGAAAGACCTGAGTTTTGCATATAAATACAAGGTATTTTATTTGTAGCTAAATAATGTCCAATACCAATTGATACTGCTGAACCTTCATTAGTAGCAATCACATGATTTTTTTTGGTTTTTTTATCTAAAAATTTAGATAATTCTTTTAAGACACTGTCAGGAACACCAGAAAAAAAATTTACATCATTCTTTTTAAATAAATTAATTAAAGATTGAACCCTAATCATTTTTAATTAAATTTATTATTTGTTTTATTGGAATAATTTTTTTTTCAATTTCAAAGGCTCTACTATTTTCTAAAATTTTTTGTGCAGCATAACTCATAGCAGGATAGGCAGCTCTTAATAGTTGATTTGCATAAATTACTATCTTAAACCCATTTTTAATTAGATCTTTTTCGTAAACTTTTGAGTAGGTAGATGGAACTGATACTAGGGGAATAAAATTTTTACTTTTTTTAAATAATTTTGCAAATGAAAAAATTTCTTTAGGAGTTTTCTCTTTACTGTGTATCAATATTCCGTCGGCACCTGCTTTTGAGTAAATTTCTGCTCTTTTTAATGCATCTTTTAGTCCTTTACCTAGTATGAAGCTCTCAATTCTTGCTATAACTAAAAAATCCTTTGACTGTCTTGATTTGCAAATCTTTTTTATTTTTTTAGAAAAATCATTTGGTTTATCTTGTTTCGCTCCAGTCTGGTTTGAAAATAACGAATTTTTTTTAATTCCTATTTTATCTTCCATAATAATTGCAGAAACACCGGCTCTTTCCAAAGATCTCACTAAAAACTGAATATGTTCAATTTCACCACCATTATCAGCATCAAAAATCAATGGTTTTGTAGTAACATCCATCATGTCATTAAGTGATGAAATTCTTGAAGAAAAATCTACAGATGAATTGTCAGGCTTTCCCTTAGTAGCTGAGTCTGTCAAACTTGAAGACCACATTCCATCAAACTCAATTTCATAATGACTTTTTTTAACTTTTAAATTTTCAATTATAAGTCCAGTCAATGAATTATGTGACTCCAATATTTTTACTATATCTTTTGAAGACATGAGTCTTTTAAGGCGAGAAACTCTATTTTGTGGGATTGTTGCAAATTCTAAAAGTTTGCTTTTAATTTCAGATGAGGAGATATTTTTTGTATATTTTGGTTCAACTAATTTTCCGTTCCATTTTTTTAATGTCTGAATTACTTGATTTCTAGTTTTTTTTTGCACTCCATGTTTCCAGTCATTGCCGTGAACAACAAAATTTGGTTTTAATTTGATAAGGTTGGGCCTATAATCCAATGTTTTTTGTGGTATTACTTTAGAAACATACTTAATATTTCTTAAAACAGACTCTCTTTGTTTGTAATTTAATAAAGGCAGCTGTTTATAAGACGCTATTGCTTTATCAGTTAAAAGTCCAACTACAACTTTACCTAGTTTATTAGCCTGTTTTAAAATATTTATATGTCCTTGATGCAAAATATCTGCAGCCAAACCAGCATATACAATTTTATTTTTTTTCATTAAATTTTACCCTCTAATGATTTATTTGTTTTATTTTTACTGTTTTTTTTATCAATAAAATATTTACTGTATTGTGAGCCTTTTTTGGCATTTGTATATGTATAATATAAAGTTCTTCTTGGTTTATTTGAATTATTTTTATTTGATCTATGTGGACATGTATTTTGAAAAATTACTATGTCACCAATATTTAGGTTAATAAGTTCAAATTTACATTTTTTTTCTATTTTTTTAGTAATATTTGGTGTCCCATCGTTGTAAGTGTTTTTAATTAATTTATTAAATCCACCTGAGTGTTTTTTTGCTATCTCTAACGCTCCGTTCTTTTTATTACAACTATCTAAAGCAATAAGAACATTGATGAATGAATTCGAATACTCATACCATCCTTTACGTAATCTATTATTTTTATCTGGAAAAAAAAATATACCATCATAATGAGCATAAAATCCCTCTCCTTTTGGAGGCTTTGCATTATATTTATCTTTAAAAATTGTAAATTTTTTTTTAAATATTTTTTTCAAAAAAAATTGAATTTTATTATTTGAATTTTTTAAATAGAGACCTTTGTTGTAAACTTTTTCTATTCTTCTAATATTGTTCTTTTTATCATAATACTTTACCATACCCTTTCCAGATTGAATTTCTCTTAAAATTTTTTTAATAGTAAATTTATCAAAAAAATTTTTTTCAACAAAAAAACCTTTTTTTGAGAAAATATCTTTGTATGTATTTATTGATACTTGTTTCATTTAAAATCAAATATTTAAATCTTAAAGAATTTGAATTAAAACTTGCTTAGAATATTTTGCAAATGCTAAATATTTATAATCCGTTTCATTAAATACTTCACTCAAGGCCTTAAATTCACCCTCTTTCCAACCTGGATAATTATATAACTGGTCAAACAAAATTACAGAATTGGCTTTTAGGTAGGGCTTTAGTTTAATTAAAACAAATTTTGTACTTTCATAAGTATCTAAATCCATGTGTAAAAAATTTATTTTTGACATGTCATTTTCTTTTAAAAAAACTGGAAGAGTATCTTGAACCCATCCTTTAACGGGAATAACATTTTCTTCTAAACTAGGAATTTTTCCCCCCAAATCAAAAGTTCCAGATGGCAAATGATGTCCAACCCAATTATCTTTTAATCCTTCAAATGAATCGAATCCATAAATTTTTTTATTTCCTATTTTTTTTGAAAATAAGTTTGAGGACTCGCCATCAAAAACTCCAAATTCTAAAAAATGACCCTCATCTGGGTTTAATTTCATAGCTGTTTCAATTGAAAAGATTCTAATATCTTTAATTTGATGAATTAATAAACTTTTACTCAAATATTTTTTGAAATAATCATAACATTCGTCCAAATTTTCTTTTTCATATTTTTTATATAAATATTCTGAGGATTTATTTTCTTTTGTGTAATTCTTTATAAATAAAATTATTTTTGAAAGAAAAATTAAAGGAATTTTAATAATACTTTTAATATCAAACTTTATTTTTTTGTACATATGTTCATATTTATTAACATAATTTTGAAAAGTCCATTATATAATATATTTAACTTAGGGTTATAATAAATAATTAAATGATTGTCTCAAAGATAAAATATATAAAACAAGTAGATGGCTTGAGAGGTATATCTATACTTTCAGTCATTTTTTATCATTTTTTTCCTGAAATTTTTAAAGGTGGTTTCGTTGGTGTTGATATTTTTTTTGTTATTTCAGGTTTCGTTATATCTAAAATTTTAATAGATGAGTTTAATTCATCTAAAACGATTTCTATAAAAAATTTTTACATCAAGAGAATTAAAAGAATTTTTCCTGCTTTTTTTTTGGTTATTTTTACTTCAACAATATTTTCATATTTTATTTTACTTCCAAATTATTTAACTGATTTTTCAAAAAGCTCTTTAGCTTCTGTTTTTTTTTCATCTAATTTTTATTTCTTTTTTACAAATCAAAGTTATGCAGCAATATCTTCAAATTTTAAACCTTTGCTTCATCTCTGGTCTTTATCAGTGGAAGAACAATTTTACTTATTTTTTCCAATTTTTTTGCTTATTTTTCTTAAATTTATTAGAAATAATTTTTTCTTATTTACAGTCCTTGCTCTATCAATTCTACTGTACATATTTAGTATCATTTTAGAAAATTTTTATAATGGTTCTTCTTTTTACTTATTACCGACTAGGGCAGTTCAATTTTTAATTGGTTGTGTAATTGCTCATTTGTATTTAAAAAAAGAAGGCAATCTAAATTTAAAAACATTTATTTCCCCATTATTTTATTTATCTTTAATTATTATTATTTTGTCTATTTTTCTAATATCAAATGAAAATTTATATCCTTCATTTTTAAGTCTGCCTGTAATATTTGGCTCAGCGATATTAATTTATTCATCAAAATTCAAAATTTCAGGAAATAATTTTTTATCATCTAGCTTGCTGGTATGGTTTGGAAAAATTTCATATTCTCTATATTTGTGGCATTATCCTATATTTGTATATGCAAATTATTTGGACATGCTTAATTCAAAATTTAATCAAGTATCCTTTCTAATATTATCCATAATTTTTGCTTATATTTCATATAATTATTATGAAAAAAAGTTTAGATATCTATATTCTTTCTCAAAAACAATATTTGTATCTGGTATTTTTTGTTTTTTTATATTTTTATATTCTTTTTTAAGCCTTAATAGTAATGGTTTTGAGAATAGAGTTCCTAAGATTTTATCAAAAAATTATGACTCCATTATTTATGACTTAAAAGATCAAAATGGAGATATTTGCTACGAAAGAAAAAAAGATTTTTGTCATATTAATAAAGATACCAATGAAACTAAAATTGCTGTTGTGGGAGACAGTCACACTGCCATGATCACAACAAAGTTGAGTCAACTTACAAAATTTGAAATTATTTCAATGAATAATACTGGTTGTTATTATCTTCCAAATTTTTCATTATTAAATATTGGAACAAATATTGAATATAAAAGATGTAATAGTGAAACTCAATTTGAAAGAACAAAAAAACTAAATTCTCTAGAAAACTATATCATAATAATTGGTGGAAGATTGCCATTGTATTTGACTGGTAAAAAATTTGATAATTTAGAAGGTGGTATTGAAGGTGATAGATTTAGAGATTTAAAACAAAAAAATTTAAAGGCTAATTTTAATGATGAAATAAAAAAACCTATTTTGAAACTAGCTGCTAAAAATAAAGTTTTAATTCTTTACCCTATTCCTGAATTAGGGTGGGACATTAAAAGAGAAATATTAAAAAATACGAGTAAAAACGTTTTAAATATTAAGGAAGAGTTTAATGAAAATTTTCCAATAATTTCAACTTCGTTCGATGTATTTAAAAAAAGAAATGATGATAGTTTCAAAATTCTAGACTCAATCAAACATCAAAATATTCTAAGGGTTTATCCTCACAAACTATTTTGTAACAAACCATTACAAAATCGATGTGTTGCTAATGATGAAAATAATTTATATTATATAGATACTGATCACCTTTCAGATTATGCAAATACTAAAGTTGTTAGATCAATTATTGAAGAAATAGAAAAAATAAAGTGAAGCATATAATTTAGGTGATTAACGAAGAATTAGTAAAAATTAGAAATTTTTTTAATTAATTGCTTTGCTAACAAATTAGTATTAGTGCTAAAATCATTTTTAATTACTATATCTGGGTTTTTCGGAAACTCTGGTTTGATATCAATACCAACTATATTTTTATTGTTTTTGTAAGTTTTTTTTTTATTTTTTTTAATTATTTTTTTTAAATCACAATCTATAAATATCTCTAAATAATTATCTATATTTCTTCTATTCCAATTACGTGGTTTGTTAATTAAACAAACTAAAGAAAAAACTATATTAATTTTCTGATCAGTTAAAATTTTTGTAATATTGTTGTATTTCTTCGAATTTCCCAATCTGTCTCTATAATTAAATCCTTGTAAGTCTAGAGCCTTTCTACATTGATCACCATCCAAAAGAACCGTTGGTCCATATTTTTTTTTTATCATTGGAAAAATTTTTTTTGCTAAAGTTGTTTTTCCTGATCCTGATAAACCAGTAATCCAAAAAAGAATTCCTTTTTTACGATTGATTTTTTTTTTCATAGAAAATATTCTTTTTAATTTTTAGTATTTTTAAGAATTGATAATCTTTTGAATTTCATTGATACTTAAAAATTTTCCATTTTGATCACTTGAATATTCAAATCCTGTTCTTACTTTTTTTGCTTTGAATTTTTTTTTATAATGATTAAAAACTTTATTATAGTTTACTTCATCTAAAATCTTTGGAGGAAGGATTATATAAGAGTCTTTTATTTCTAAAGTATCATAACTATCACTTTTAGTAATCATTTGTTCATGCAATTTTTCACCACTTCTTATTCCAATTATCTTCAAAGTATTTTTACTATTCAAGGCTTTTGCTAAATCAACAATTTTAAAACTTTTAAGTTTTGGAACTATTATTTCCCCCCCAATTGCATTATTTAAAGTTTTAAGAACTAAATCTACTCCTTCCTGAATAGTAATATTAAATCTTGTCATATTTTTATCAGTAATTGGAAAATAGCCTTTATTTATGAAATTTTTAAAGACTGGATAAACCGATCCTCTACTGCCAAAAACATTTCCGTATCTTACCACCGAAAATTTTATGTCTTTCTTACCTTTTATATTATTTGCAGCTATAAACAATTTATCAGAGCAAAGTTTTGTTGCTCCGTAAAGATTTATTGGAGCACAAGCTTTGTCTGTTGACAGTGCAATAACTTTTTTTGTTCCATTTTCTAAGGCTGCTGAAATAATGTTTTGTGCGCCAACAATATTAGTTTTAATTGCCTCAAAGGGATTATATTCTGCTGCTGGGACTTGTTTTAAAGCGGCCGCATGTATTATGTTCTCTATATCTTTGGTTGCAGCTAATAACCTTTCATAGTCTCTTACATCACCTATAAAAAATCTCATAAACTTAAATTTACTTCTTGGATACTTTGTTGCCATCAGAGATTGTTTGAGCTCATCTCTACTAAATATCACAAGTTTTGAAATTTTTTTTTTTGACTTAATTAAGTTTTCAACAAAGTGAGTTCCAAAGCTTCCTGTCCCGCCGGTAATCAGATATGAATTTTTTTGCATTTAATTTTTAAATATTGATTGATTTCATATTCTTTATTTTATTCACTTTTACAACAATTTTTTTTCATTTGGTTATAATTACATGTGTTTTAGATTTTAAATTAAAAACTTTTGTCATTTTAACTATTTTCTTTAGATGATATCAAAATTAAGTCTTTGCCAAGTTTTGAAACATTTACATTATTTTGAGTATTAATTGATTTAGTCAAAATATCTATTTTTCTATTTATATCATCAAGATTAAGTTTTTGATTTTTGTGATAAATCAGGTTTTTTAAAAAACTCCTTCCTTTTAAAAATAAGATTATTTTTGTAAAAAAAGATCTTAAATTTTGAAAAACTAATAAATAAAAATAAATATTTAAATTATTATTTATAAATTTTTTATTATTATTTTTAAGATAATCATTTCTTTTAAACAAATTAGTCCAAATTTCTGTGATTTTAGTTGCTGAAAGTTTTTTATCAAGATAGACCATTCTATCATTAACTAATCTTTTTTTATCCTTTAGTACTTTGTATCGTTTAGATTGAATAATTTTGAAAAAATTTTTTTCATTTCTAATATTTAATGAAATCTTTTTAGCAAAATATCCATGTGCATGTTTGTTAGTATTTACAGGAACAAAGTTTATTACTGGAATATTTCTAATGAAACTTTCCATAGCACTTGTGCACCCATCTTGTACAACACATTTAGCATTTTTTATATAACTTGATAGATCACCATCTGGTTTTATTGAAATATTTTTACAACCCCTTAACTTTTCCTCCCATAATTCTTTTTTTTCAGAAGGATGTGGTCTTACAACAATTACTTCATTCGGAAATTTTTTTGAAAAATTAATTATTAAATTAATAAATTTTTTCATGGATTTGGTTTGATATTCATAAATATCTAAATCCGTCTTTTTTAAATTTGGAGATCTTTTATAGTAATTTTCGAATTTTTTTCTTCTTAAAATCTTTTTAAAAGAATAATGATTATTTGCGAGACTATAATTAGATACAAATAAAATATATTTTTCTTTTACTTTGGATTTAATCCAAAGATTATCAAATCTCGTTTTCCATAAATCTACCCTTGGTGAGCCAGTCAGATGAAATACTTTATTCTTAAATTTATTTGTCAAATGCTTAAAATCAAAATTGCCCCAACAAAAATATGCACTGCATGATTTTAAGTCTTCTTTTTGAATTCTTGTTATTGCATGAAATTTTTTAAAATAAGCACTTTTATTCATAACACCATGTTCTTGATCATGCACTGTTATAAGAAAATTATTTTTTTTTAAATCTTTATGAAAATTTGTTTTTCTAGGGCCATGACTTAAACTTTTTGTGTGAAATATTCCTGGAGAAATTAATTTTTTTTTATGTAAAATATTAAAAACATCATTTGAACCAACATAAATATTAAATTTTTTTTTTGAAGCAATAACTCCTAACAGTAAGTTACAGAGGAACTCACGTTTGTAATACTCATAATAAATATAAATATTTTTACTCATATTTTTTGACTATATAAATCTCTATATTTCCTTTTTGAGCTCATCATACTCTTTCATTTTTCTTTTCATAAACTGAATTGTAAGCTTAATTCTGTAATCAATGCCCTTAGATGTTAAAACATACTTTTTTATATAACTAGTTTTTTTGGATTTTTTTTTAAAACTTTCCACTTTTAATAAACCTTTTTTATGCAATGCTTTTAGACAATAATTCAATTTTCCTAAACTAAAGCCCAATTCATCTGCAAGTTTTCTTTGACTATCTTGAGGTTTATTCTGTATTTTTCTTAATATGTTAAAATGATCTTGGTTTGTCATTAATTAATTCAAATACTAGACTTAATAACGTTCATTTATTGAACAGTCAATATATTTTATATGTAAGCTAAAATTATTTTAATAGTAAGAGTAAATAAATATAAATTATTAAAAATGATTATTATTTAATTTTTTTGCAATCAACTATGAAACATGAAGCTAAAAAATAACCCCTCCAATCTGTTGGATTTTCTATTTTCCAAGACTCTTTTCTATATTTAATTGGAAAAATACTTTCAAATTCAGTAGGTAAAAAATGAAAATGGTAAAAATAAATTCCTTGTAAGGATAAGTTTAATCTGAGTAGATCTTTTTCAATAATTAAAGGATTATGCCTTTTTGAAAATATTTTTTTTCCATCAACATTTTTAAAATTAATTTTTTTTTTTTTGTTATATGATAAAAAATATTTGTTAAATTTAGTTTGGATATTTTTATTATATTTTTTAATATTATAGAGATCACTTAAAAAATTTGCTGAATAATCATTCATAGTTGCCATATCAAACAACTGATTTCTAAGTGAAAAAATCAACCTTCCATTTTTTTTTAATTTTTTTGTTTGTAATGTAATCGTTTTTTTAAAATTCTTGGAGTAATAAAAAGTTCCCATTCCCAAAATACAATCTAATGAATTATTTTTTTGAATTTTTGGATCTTCGAAATTGCCCCATGATATTAAATTGCTATTTAAATTAAACTTTTTAAGATTTTTTTTTCCTTCCTGTACCATTGTTCTTGATCTATCGTATCCTGTAATATTAAAACCAAGCTTTTTAATCTTAATTAGTGGAATACCTGCTCCACAGCCTGCATCTACAATTTTTTTTGGTTTATATTTTTTTAATAAAGAAATAATTATATTTAATCTTTTCAAGTTAGCAGGGTAACTTTTTGAAAAATCAATTTTCTTGTATAATTCATTAGAATAATAATCGACTCTATCTTTTTTGGTATTATATTTATAATTTAATATTTCTTTCATATTTATTTTATCGCTATAATTCCGATAAAATTAAACCATTTATAAAAGATATCAATTTTTTCAAAACCTATTTTTTTTAATTGTTTAATACTTTCGTCAGTTCTTTGTAAGGTCATAGAAGATTTTAATGATATTTGTTTGTTAATCACAGCAGAAGGTGAAAGTTTATTTTTTAATTTAAATTCATTATAAAGTTGATCAAATATTGTTTGTTGTTGTGAATTATTTGAGAATACTTTATCTACCAATATTAATGCCCCACCTTTGTTCAAACTTTTAAACATTTTACTTAATAATTTACTCTGATTATTTTTTGAAAGAAAGTTCAATAGCAAACAGCTTATTATTAAGTTTGAATTTTTTAACTTTAATTTTAAGATATTTTGATTAATAAATTTTATTTTTTTATTTAGAGTATTTTTTTTAAATCTTTTTTTTGCTAAATTTATCATTTCTTTTTGATTGTCCACACCAATAATTTTAAACTTAATATCATTAGATGTTATGTCTGCAATTTTTTTAATTGTTTGGCCTGTAGCACAACCTAAATCATAAACAGTTTGATTATCCTTTATAAAAAATTGTGACAATGATGCTATATAATTTTGCATCTGTAAATATGCTGGTATCGATTGGTTTACATGTTGGTCAAAATGTTTAGAAACACTCTTAGTAAATTTCCAATTTTTTGAAGTTTTAATTTTATCACCAACGATAAAAAGTTTTTTTTTCATAAAGTAAGATTTTTCGAAAAAAATTTTATTAATAATTTAATTCAATATATAAAGTATGTATCTTAAAAATTTTTTTCAGTGCATAAATCAAGCCAATTGAGCTATTAGTACTGGTCAGCTGCACGCATTACTGCGCTTCCACACCCAGCCTATCAACGTGGTGGTCTACCACGGCTCTATAGGAAGAACTAGTTTTGAGGTGAGTTTCCCGCTTAGATGCTTTCAGCAGTTATCTC
>VMHT01098914.1_pt1 | contig 54921 bp, 54 predicted proteins | sample 4693611 | NCBI WGS metagenome assembly VMHT01 (sample SAMN12280063, study PRJNA550983) | marine metagenome | isolation source: seawater sampled from same location over 5 years 0.02-0.2 micron viral filtrate | place: USA: collected off the coast of southern California halfway between the port... ... | reverse complement strand
TTGCTTAGCTCCACAAAGACCTCGCCCCCAAGATTGCCATTATCAAACGCAATGGCATGCTGAATCACCCCGGCGCCGGTTTCCTCTTCCACTTTGTCATTCATGCGATGCATGGCGGCCAGCCTTTCGTTCAATGCTTTATCGCGCTGATTCAGCGATGAGCCTGGCTGTAATTCAAAGCTGGCAGACATAAAATCACTGGGAATATCGGGGAAAAAGACAAAACGTACAATGCCGCCGGCGAACAAGCCGATGGTGAGAATCAGCATCGCCACAAAAGTGGCCAGGGTGGTATAGCGATTGCGAACCGCTTTGGCCAAAAATGGCGCATATTTGTTGGTTACAAATCGTTTGATACCTTCACTGAAGATATTGCGAAAACGCTGAAAACGATTTTGTTTGGCGGGATCGGGCTTACTCAGTTTCATGTGCACCAGGTGCGCAGGCAAAATCAGTTTCGATTCCACCAGCGAGAACACCAGACACACAATGACCACCCAGCCGATGGACTTCCAGATAACCCCAAAGGGCCCGGAGACCATCAACATCGGGGTAAATGCGGCAATGGTGGTCAGCACCCCGAAGGTCGCCGGCATGGCCACTTTTTTAACCCCGGCAATAACATTGTCGGTAGAATGTCCCTTGGTATCGATTTCGGTATAGGCTGACTCCCCCATAATAATGGCATCATCCACCACAATCCCCAATACCAGAATAAATGCGAACAGGCTCAACAGGTTAATGGATACACCTACAAACTCCATAGGCATCACCAGGATCGCGCCCAAAAAGCACACCGGCAGCCCCCAGATGACCCAGAAAGCCAGCTTTACCCGCAAGAACAGCGATAACACAATAAACACCAGTAAGGCCCCAAAGCCCATATTTTCCAGCATCATATTGAGACGGTCGTTGAGGTAAAACGAAACATCACCCCAGGTATCCGCGTTCAGGTGGGCCGGAAACTCCGGGCTTTTTTCAGCAATATAGTTATTAACCTGTTCAGAAATCTCCAACGCATTCTGATCGCCCACCGCCCTGACCCGCATGCTGACTGCAGGCTTGCCATCAAAATAAGCAAACCGGTTGTCTTCCACAAAACCATCATCGATGGTGGCTACATCGCCCAGACTTACTCTGGTTCCATCGTTGCCGGTTAATAGCGTAAGTTGGGCAAAGTCCCAGCCGGTATACGCCTGGCCTTTGGTACGCAGCAGAATGTCGCCATTCTCGGTACGAATAGAGCCGCCGGGCAAATCGACACTGGATTGCCGGACCTTGCTGACCACTTCTGAAAAGGTCAGATTGTACTTTTGCAGATCACGCTCAGACAGTTCTATGGACACTTCGTAGTCACGGGCCCCTACCACTGTGACACTGGTGATGCCATCAAGATTGGCAATATCATCTCTGATTTGCTTGGCAAACTCTTTTAATTCGCGCTCACTGGCCTCGCCATACACCGACACCCAGATCACATCTGATTGTATCTTCTGCCGGTAAATCACCGGTTTTTCGGTATTCCCGGGAAAACTGGGGATGGCATCAACCTGTACCTTTACTTCATCCAGCACTTCCTGCACATCGTAGGTTTCTTCTACTTCGATACTCACGGTGCCCAGCCCTTCCTGGGCGGTGGAGGTTACCTTTTTAATGCCTTCCAGATTTTCGATGGCCTCTTCGATTTTTAGCAGTACGCCTTCTTCAACTTCCTGCGGAGCCGCCCCCAGATAAGGCACCCGCACATTCACTACATTTATTTCCACCGGCGGAAAAATTTGTTTTTGAATAGTAAACGCGCTGACCAAACCGCCTATCAGTAGTACCCACATGAGCAGATTTGAGGCGACATTGTTTCTGGCGAACCAGGCAATCATCCCTTTATGTGTATCAATCGTGCTCATCGGGCTATTCCCCTACCTTGACTTGCTCAGTTGCATCCGGAGCATCTTGGTTAATCTCAGAAGGCTGGGGCTCCTCACCGGGTAACCGGACTTTCATACCGTTGTAAGGGTTGGGGACGGCACTTATTACTACGCGCTCCCCATCTTCTAAGCCGTCGGCAATAAAGACCTGACTGGCATTGGTACGGGCGACCTCCACCGGTTTAATCTGAATTTCGTTATCATCGTTGACGGTCAGGATAGTCTGGTCCAGACGTAGTACGCTTCTGGGAAGAACAAACAATTCGCGTTGCTTACCAGTGGTGATCTCTGCTTCTACAAACTGGCCAAAGCGTAACGGCGGCTGGCCATCGCTACTGCTACGCTGATAAGGATCAGGCAGGCGCGCCACCAGATAGCTTACCCGGCTCGCTTCATCCAATACGCCTTCAGAGCGAACCAGACTGGCCTTCCATTGCTGGGACATACCGTTTACCCGCGCCTTCAGCAAAACATTATCTGAGCGACCTATCCCCTGATCCAGATCGATAAAGGCCATATCGCTGTCTGCCACCGGCAGCCTTATTTCAGCAATATCGGTACTGTAGAGCGTACCAACCGTACTGCCTAAGCCCACAAACTGACCGATATCAATGTCCCGTGAGACGACTAAACCATTGTAGGGGGCCCGGATTTGAGCGCGCTGCAAATTACGCCGAGCCCGGTCCAGTCGGGCCTGTGCCGCTTTCACATTAGCCTGCTCACGAGCCAGCTGTGGCTTTCTTAGACCCAGTTCAGGGGGGATACCAGAATTCACCGACTGCCATTCGGTTTTTGCCACCTCACCGCGGGCCATTTCCTCAGTCAGGGCCGCCTGAGCCTGAGCCAGCTGGGCTTCAGCCAGACTGATTTCAGTCTGGTAGTCGTCAGGCTCCAGGGTGACCAGAACCTCGCCTTCTTTAAACATCCCTCCGGCCACAAAATTATCTGAAATATTGATGACTTTACCGCTGACCTGGGCGCTCAGGTTCGTTCTGTGGTTAGGAATAACATTGCCCTGGGAACTTACCGTGAAAGTAACGGCTTTTCTGCTTACCGGCTCAGCATCGACCAGAAATGCTTTGGTTTCAGCGGGCTGGGTGGGAGGGGGTTGTTTACTTTTGACCAGAACCACTGCCAGTATTATGGCAACAAGGACAATAACCAGCGGTATACCCGCTTTGGCCCAGACAGCATTTTTCATTCTATTCCCTTTGATAATTGAAGCATTTTCAACGCTGAGCTTGTGTAAACAAGCCGGTATGGCGCACTTTAATTCTTATTCAGGCAGTCTAGCGCGTCTTTGATACAAAGGCTTGTGCAAAACTGTTATAAATATGATCTTTATAAAATCATTATTGCGACAGCTTATCAAAGACTTAAATTTTTTTAAAAAACTGTACTGCGTCCCTTGATATGGTTACTTTTTAATCGTAATTTAATAGTGCGAACCATGGCAACGGATGAACAACTCATGAGTCTTAAAAAGCAGTATTTGAAATCAAAACCTGTATGTAAGGTGACCTTTCGGCTCACGGCAACAGAGGCAGGCAAAGCCGCCCGGGCGCGATTGGTTGGCGACTTTAATCAATGGGATAAAGCAGTATCACCCATGCGCAGATTAAAGAACGGAGATTTTACGCAAACGGTGACCCTCGACAAGGATCACGAATATGCTTTTCGTTACTGGTTGGATGACCAAAACTGGGAAAATGACTGGGAAGCGGATGCTTACCAGCGTTCGCCATTAAGTAATGAGGATAATTCGGTAGTACGGGTTTAAAAGTGGCGGGGTGCTGAAGCAGACTGCAAGCCCCGCCATATTCACTTAAATGGATTTCTCAAATTCAGGGAGAATGTCGAACAAATCACCAACCAGACCGTAATCAGCCACCTGAAAGATAGGCGCTTCTTCGTCTTTGTTAATGGCCACAATTACCTTTGAGTCTTTCATACCCGCAAGGTGCTGAATAGCGCCGGAAATACCTACGGCGATATACAGCTGAGGCGCAACAATTTTGCCGGTCTGCCCGACCTGCATATCATTGGCGACAAATCCGGCATCCACCGCCGCCCGGGAGGCTCCAATGGCCGCACCCAGTTTATCCGCAATCCCTTCGAGCATGGCAAAGTTTTCACCATTTTGCATGCCCCGGCCTCCTGAAATGATAATTTCAGCGGCACCCAGCTCAGGTCGTTCAGACTCAGTCAGCTCTTCACTGACAAATTCAGCGCCTTTAGCCGCAGAACCCAGACTCAGAGTTTCGATTTCAGCATTATTATCCAGGCTTTGGGCATCAAAGGCTGAAGCACGCACGGTCAGCACCTTGATGGTGTCTTCAGACTGTACGGTGGCAATGGCGTTACCGGCATAGATAGGACGCACAAAGGTATCCGCTGATTCTACGGCGATAACATCAGATAATTGCGCAACATCCAGTAACGCCGCTACACGCGGCATAAAGTTTTTACCGGTGGTTGAAGCGCTGGCCAGAATATGACTGTAATCTTTGCCTAATTCCACTAACAAATCGGCGGTATTTTCTGCCAGTTGGTGGGAAAAATGCTCACTATCTACCTTTAATACCTTTGCCACGCCACTAATTTTTGCCGCTTCGCTGGCGATGCTGTCACAGTTTTGACCGGCCACCAGTAAATGAATATCGTCGCCAATCTGGCTGGCCGCGTTTACCAGTTTGGCCGTGTCAGGCTTAAGCTGGTCATTATCATGCTCTGCATATACTAAAACAGTCATCAGATCACCTTCGCTTCGTTTTTAAGCTTGTCTACTAATTCGGCAACATCCGCTACTTTCACGCCACCCTTGCGTTGGGCCGGCGCTTCTACTTTAAGCATTTTAACCTTAGAGGTTAAATCAACATCAAAGTCGCTGGCAGGCATAACATCCAAAGGCTTACGTTTCGCTTTCATGATGTTCGGTAACGATGCATAACGCGGCTCGTTTAAACGCAAATCAGTCGTCACTACCGCAGGCATTTGCAAGCTAATGGTCTGCAGGCCGCCGTCGATTTCACGGGTGACTTTAACGGCGTCGCCTTCAACTACTACTTCAGACGCAAAGGTGCCCTGCGGCATATTCGTCAGTGCCGCCAGCATTTGACCGGTCTGATTATTATCAGAGTCGATGCTCTGCTTACCAAGAATTACCAGTCCGGGCTCTTCTTTTGCTACCAGCTTTGCCAGTAGCTTGGCAATTTGCAGCGAATCCAGTGACTCGTCGGTATCAATCTGAATACCGCGATCAGCACCTAAAGCCAGGGCCGTTCGGATTTGTTCCTGACAACTTTTGTTGCCGACTGACACCACCACAACTTCTTCGGCGATGCCTTTTTCTTTCAGGCGTACGGCTTCTTCTACCGCGATTTCACAAAAGGGGTTAATGGCCATTTTAGCGTTGGTGAGATCAACACCTGAATTATCAGCCTTTACCCGCACTTTTACGTTGTAGTCAATGGCACGCTTGACCGGTACAAGTATTTTCATTTCTTACCTCAAGATGTGAGTGTTTGCCGGTGACGGAGCACCCTGTTTCTGAACCCATCAGATAACTGAATTCTGATGTCACCTCATCGTTTTACTCTGTATTAACGTAAAACCATGAAGGATAATTACAACCTTTACGTTTACGTAAACTTATTTGCAATCTACTTCCTGTTGACGTAAACGTCAACCTGGATTACCTTTCGAGGCGGTATTTAATTTACAAGTTTTTGACACTTCGCATTATTTGTTTCACCTATAGTGCACTATAACGATAATTTTTAAGGAGCCTGTATGGAACGTGAATCAATGGATTTTGATGTTGTCATTGTTGGCGCTGGTCCAAGTGGTCTGGCTGCAGCGTGTCGGCTGATGCAACTGGCAAACGAAGCCAGCCAGGAACTTATGGTCTGTGTCGTTGAAAAAGGCTCAGAAGTAGGTGCGCACATTTTGTCGGGCGCCGTGTTTGAACCCCGGGCCCTGGAAGAGCTCTTTCCAGACTATAAAGAAAAAGGCGCACCGCTTTCTACGCCGGTGACAGAAGATGAAATTTATTTGTTAAAAGACGAATCTTCAGCGCGCCAGTTACCCGCCTGGATGACGCCCAAAACCATGCACAATAAAGGTAACTACATTACCTCCATGGGCAATATGTGTCGCTGGCTGGCTGAACGTGCAGAAGAACTGGGGGTAGAAATTTTCCCAGGCTTCCCTGCTACTGACATTCTTTATAATGATGATGGCAGTGTCGCCGGTGTAGTGACCGGGGATATGGGCGTCAGTGCCACTGGCGAGCATAAGGACGGCTATATGCCGGGCATGGAATTACGGGCAAAATATACTTTGTTTGCCGAAGGTTCCCGTGGACACCTGGGCAAAACATTAAACAAAAAGTTCGAGCTTGATAAAGACGTCAGTGAACAGCATTATGCTTTAGGCTTTAAAGAAATCTGGGATATAGACCCCGAGCTGCACCAACCTGGTAAGGTCATTCATACTGCCGGCTGGCCATTAGATGATGCCACAGGCGGTAGTTACTTGTATCACGCCGAAGATAATCAGGTGTTAGTAGGTCTTATTGTAGACTTAAATTATGACAATCCTTACCTGAGTCCATTTGACGAATTCCAACGCCTGAAGCATCACCCGGTCTTCAGTCAGTACCTGAAAAACGGCAAGCGGGTGTCCTATGGCGCCAGAGCCATTACCAAAGGTGGCTTTAATTCTCTGCCTAAAATGAATTTTCCCGGCGGATTATTATTAGGATGTGATGCCGGTACCCTGAATTTTGCCAAGATCAAAGGCAATCATACAGCCATGAAATCTGGAATGCTGGCAGCAGAAACGGTATTTGACGCAATTAAAAACAATAATGAATCAAATAATCTCAGTGCTTTTGCAGATAACCTTAAAAATTCCTGGCTATATGATGAGCTGTATGGGTCACGTAACTTTGGTCCGGCTATTCATAAATATGGCAATTTCTGGGGCGGCGCATTTAATACGCTGGAACAAAACTTTTTCGGCGGCAATTTAATGGGGGTCACATTAAAAGATAATACTCCTGACCATGCACAGCTAAAGACCGCTGACCAGGCAATAAAAATTGATTACCCCAAACCCGATGGAATATTAAGTTTTGATAAGCCCTCTTCCGTGTATTTATCTAATACGAATCATGAAGAGGATCAGCCATGTCACTTGCAGTTGATTGATAAAGATATCCCGATAAAGGTTAATTTGCCTAAGTACGCTGAACCGGCTCAGCGCTATTGCCCGGCCGGGGTTTACGAAGTGATCGAGCAAGAAGGCGAGCAGGTATTTCAGATAAATGCTCAAAATTGCATTCACTGTAAAACCTGCGATATCAAAGATCCGTCACAAAACATTCGCTGGGTGACCCCCGAAGGAACCGGCGGACCTAATTACCCGAATATGTAAAACTGATCTTTTCAGCGTTTATTTAATTAATAAAAGCAGCACATCGCTGCTTTTTTTTTTAATGAAAATTAACTATGATGTATAAAGTACTGATTATAAATAAACGCAAGGTTAATAAATGAGCGAATTTTTAGATATTTTAACCCACGGAAGACGTTTACAGGGAGCAGTAAAGGAATTGTCTTTGTCTGAACTTGAAGCGGTTCAGGACAAGCTTGGTAACATCATTGAAAAACGTCGTGAAAAAGCGGCTGAAGATGAGAAAAAAGAGCAAGAAAAACTAGAGAAGATTGCGCAGATTCATCAGCAAATGCAAGAAGCAGGGCTTGATGTAAACGATTTAGAAGCGGGTCAGGTACCAAAAACTCAGACGCGCAAAACGGGCAAGAAAAGGCCGGTTAAGTATTCACTGACCGATGCTGATGGCCAGGAACACAAATGGACCGGTATTGGCCGTATGCCAAAAGTGTTTAAAGAAGCCATCGAAAATGGTAAAGATTTACAGAGCTTTTCAATTTAATTAATGAAAATTTGCTGTAATACCTGAATAGCCAGCTATTCAGGTAACAGGTAGCCGGTAATTAAAACCTTGGTTTTATGCCGGCTTCTTTGTTTCTAACCCCATAAAGTTTATGAGGTTGTTAATTTTTTAAGTAAATATCCCCTGAAAAGTTAATATTTACTTACCGACTCTGAGTGTTTGCAATGAGCATTAAGTTACATTACGAAACAACCGAAAACGAATCCTCTGCTCCCTGGCTTGTTTTAATTCATGGTTTATTTGGCAGTTTAGACAATCTGGCCGGAATTAAGCGTCATTTCAGTGAGCACTATAATATTCTTAGTATCGACCTGCCTGATCATGGTCTGTCCCAGCATTTTGAAACTTTTGACCTGACTCAGACTGCCCATGAAATTGACGCGGTATTACAGCATGTCGGCGCTCAGCAATATCACCTTCTTGGCCACTCTCTTGGTGGCAAAGCCGCTATGTTGTGTGCGTTACACTATCCCGACAAAATCGCCAGTTTGATGGTCGCCGATATTGCCCCGGTGGATTATCCTGCCCGCCATGATGCCATTATTAAAGGACTTGAAGCCGTAGACCTGGCAACACTGGACAACCGCAAAGATGCGGATAAACAACTGAGCGAACATGTTGACGAGCCCGGCGTCCGCCAATTTCTACTTAAAAGTCTGTATCAGAATGATCAGGACCAGTGGACATGGCGCTTCAATTTATCCGGTTTAACCGCCGCTTACGATGAAATTCGTTCATGGCCAGCAGTTAACTTGCAATACAGCCATCCCACCCTATTTATTAAAGGCAGTCAGTCGGATTATATTCAGGCCGACCATCAAGATGCAATTGCAGCGCTGTTCCCTGCGGCCCGAGCCCATGTGATACAAGGCGTGGGGCATTGGTTACATGCCGAGAAACCCGCAGCCTTTAATGCAATTGTAGAGAATTTTTTAAAGCAGCAGACCACAAATTAACCTGCTACTTTTTAAACGCTATCCTGTGCCGCAAGCGTATAGGATATGATATAGTTCACGCCGAATTGGGATGAGGGGTTTATGCCCGCTAACAGTTACGAGATATTTGAATCTGTTTCGATATACATCGGCCTGGGAGGCTTGTTTATCTTAATGGGTTTAGCCGTGCACGACGTATTGAAAAAAAACGATGTGCCGATTATTGGTAAGGTTGTGGTCTACGGCGTGTTAGGTGCAGGCGCACTTGGTTTTTTAGCAAAAGGCCTGATTGAGGTATTCTGGTTAGGCACCGGCGTGTAAGCAAAACAGTTAAACAATAGAGGTTGAATATGGCAACTGTTGGCCTATTTTTCGGAAGCGACACTGGCAATACAGAACATGTCGCGAAGATGATTCAAAAAGAATTAGGAAAGCATCTTATTGATGTTTTCGATATTGCAAAAAGCAGTAAAGAAGCCATTGCAGAATACGATCTGCTGATTTTTGGTATTCCGACCTGGTATTATGGCGAAGCCCAATGCGACTGGGATGATTTTTTCCCGGACCTTGAAGAGCTTGAATTTGAAGACAAACTCGTGGCAATTTTTGGGTGTGGCGATCAGGAAGACTATGCCGAATACTTCCTGGACGCAATGGGTATGATTCGCGATATTGTTGAACCTAAAGGCGCCATTCTTGTGGGTCAGTGGCCTGCTGCAGGCTATGACTTTGAAGCGTCTAAAGGTATGGCGGATGATGACCATTTTGTCGGTCTTGGGATTGACGAAGACCGTCAACCGGAATTGACCGAAGAACGGGTAAAAGCCTGGTGTAAGCAATTATACGATGAGCTGTGTCTGGCTGAACTGGCATAACCTGCCCGTTGGCATAAAACGTCGGAATAGAAAGCCGAAGCAAACCATTGAAGTAAAAAAGCTGCCCTCTCAGGCAGCTTTTTTGTTTGGGCGCAATAGATGCTGAGCCGCCGGTATACGGTTAAAGTCTGAATCGCTCCACGGCTTTTCTCAGGCTATCCATCTGGCTGTCCAGTTGCATAACCGCATCATTTGCCTGATGCATGCTTTGGGCACTGGAGTCGGCCAGCTGTACAATCGTTTCAAGACTGGTGGCGACTTCGGCCAATAAGGCATCCTGTTGCTCAGTATCGATAACGATTTGTTCGTTAATCTGGCCTAGCTGCCCGATGATCTCACTGATTTGCGCCACCTGTTGATTGACCTGTTCAATTACCTCCACCCCGGTCCGGGCTTGCTCGCGTCCTGCCGTAATGGCGGTTACCGCGCGACTGGCATCCTGTTGCAGACTGCTGATCATACCTTCTATTTCTTCGGTAGAATGCTGGGTACGATTGGCTAATGTTCTGACCTCATCGGCTACCACCGCGAAGCCACGACCCTGCTCCCCCGCACGCGCCGCCTCAATGGCCGCATTCAATGCCAGTAAATTGGTTTGCTCTGCAATGGTTTTAATCACATCCAGAATACTACCAATGTTGCGACTGTTTTCATCCAGTCGGGTTATGGTTTGCGCCGACTCATCGGCCTGGGCTGCCTGATCGTTGCTTTGTCTTCGGCATTGCTCCACCAGCGAAGAAATCGCTTCACTTTGACGGGTAATCGCTTCTAATGAGGTGCTTGAACGCTGTATTTGAGTTAAATTACTACGACTGGTACGCTGAACATTCTGGGTATTCTCGGCGGTCCGGGTGACCTGGTCGCGCTGCTCGTCAACATCTTTCAGGCTCTTCTCCCCCATCGCCACGCTGTCTTTCGAAATTGCCACCAGCTGGGTTTCCTGGTTGTGAATATTGCCTATCAATTCTCGCAGACTCTGAATCAGTAAGTTGACCTTGTGTGCCAGGACTGAAAATTCGTCATTCCCTTTTTCATTCAGGGAGGTGGTTAAATCGCCTCTGGCCAAAGCATCCAGTCCCTGATTAATTTGCGATAACGGTCGGGCAATACTGCGGGTGGCCATGGTTCCCAGAATAAACGCCGCCACCAGCCCCACGGCAGAGACCACCAAAGTTTCCAGCAGACTTTCCTGAACGGTTTCAACAATACTATGCTGACCTTCAATCGTCGCTTTGCTGACGGCTTCAAACAAGGTGTTGGTGGCAGCTAACGCCTGGCTTAGGGCTTTATCCGCCTCACTGCGATAGGCAATGCTTTGTTCTGCCGCCTGCTGACGTGCAAGATGCAAGGCTATCAACCCGGTTTCCGGCGCATTTACCGCTTCGGTTAGCTTATCAAACTCTTTGTTGAAAGCCGCTACCGTCCCTTCATCATCGATGGTTTCAGCCAGGCGATTTAGAAAATCCTTGTCTACGTTCAGATTGCTGAACTGATAATTTAAATCTTCAATGACCGCCGTGGTAGCGCTGCGCTGATTTGCCTGAAGTAAATCGGTCAGCGCCTGGTTGAGGGTCAGAAGCTTGTTATCAATATTGGTTCCTGCGCCAATCAGAGTCTGTAGCCCGGAGGCGTTACTATCCAGATAACTTAAATCCAGCATCAACGCGCTGGCTTCATCAGCGCTATTAAGCACTTCAGAGAATCTGGCGGTTAGTTGTTTTTGCAGCTGTAACTTTTGGTGCAAAGCCCGATACATCTGAGTTGCCGCCGCCACTAACCGCTGTGACTGGGCTATGGCCTGGTCGATAGTCTGCTGACGTACGCGATTTACCGTGCGCTGTTCAAGTTGTGTAAGCTGAGCGCTAAATGTAGCACTTAATGTCTTGAATTCGTTGGCATTGCGGGTGAGCGTGACCGGTTCGGTTTTATGAAAACCATTGGCCACAATCGTAGATAAAGTCAGAGTCTCAGACTTCAGATCCATCATCTGCACTTGTAGCGGCATTTTTTCTTCTACCACCGACACCGCGGCTTGCCTTATTTCGGTTAACCCGAAAAAAGAAAGCACCCCGATAATGAGTAACAAAAGCCAGAATATGGCAAACCCTATTATTATTTTTCTGACAACCGTGAGCCGCACCTTACTACATCCTGTAAATCCTACTGCGACAGCTAACATACAAAAATGTTATATTTATGTAAACAAATAATTTTTTTGAAGTTTTTGCTTTGTTTTGTTTTTTGGGCCGGGAGTTCCTGACTCTGGACTTTTTCGTAACCCGGGTATCAAGGATTTAAATGGTGGTTTTTTGCTCGAACATTTGACAAACGTACCCTTTTACTTTCAAATCAATTCAAGTTACCTATAATAACCTCATCTTCGAACAGCCCTGAAGTTGGTATTAATGGATCAAAATAAAGAGTTAAAAAAGGCTGGCCTTAAGGTCACCCTGCCGCGCCTGAAAATACTGCAAATATTGCAGGAGCCAAAAAATCAGCATATCAGTGCTGAGGACGTCTATAAGATTCTTATTGATCAGGGCGAGGAAATCGGGCTGGCCACGGTATACCGGGTACTGAATCAGTTTGACGATGCCGGCATTCTTAATCGTCACCATTTTGAAGGTGGCAAATCCGTTTTTGAAATCAGTCATAAAGACCACCATGATCACCTGGTTTGTCTTAAATGCGGCAAGGTCATTGAGTTTGAGGACGACATGATTGAGCGTCGCCAGCTTGAAATTGCCACTGAAAACAAGATGAAGCTCACCCACCACAGCTTGTATCTATACGGTGAGTGTACCGACGGTGAGTGTGACAACCTGGACTGAGCCCCATTGGGACTTCTTTCATGGGGGCGTGATGGTTTAACTCACGTTAATACTTCGTCATTGCTCCTTATTGAAAAGCCCGCTGATTCAGGTGAATCTGCGGGCTTTTTTTACAGCTCAAATTTGTGTTTATTAAATACTGTGAGTGCTTGTTGCCAGACCGGCCCGGCCTGCCCCTCTCCCACCGTATGCTCACCGACATGAGTTACCGGGGTAATTTCTTTGCTGGAGCTGGTCAGCCATACCTCCTGGGCCTCTAGTAACATGGTTTTGCTGATAACCTGCTCGTGCACGCTAATGCCCTCTTTGCGCAGACTATCAATAACCAGTTTGCGGGTGATGCCCGGTAACAGCTGATAATCCAGGGGCGGGGTGTAAATATCGCCTTGCCAGACCACAAATACATTGCACGAACTGGCTTCGGTCACCTCATCCCGGGCATTTAACAAAATAGCTTCCTGCTTACCCTGTTCCTTACCCTGCTCAAAATGCATCACATTGCCCAGCAGCGAGGTGGACTTGATATGGCAGCGTTCCCAGCGACGATCTTTTAACAAAGCCACATCCAGGGTGGCGACCTGCTCGGGTGTGGTCGCCGGCGGCGCCGCCAGAGCAAAACCATAGCCAAATACTGTGGGGGTAATATTTTGCGGATACGCATGCTGACGGGTCATCACGGTACCCCTGGTGACCTGCAGATACACGCCGATATAATCGCTACCAAGCTCGCTTCTGTTACGTTGAATAAGCGTATCAATAAGGGTCTGCCACTCTAGGGCACTATAGGGGTTGTCGATTTGCAGTTCAGCCAGGCCGTCGCTCATGCGGGATAGATGTGCATACAGCCCAATCGGCTTGCCATTGTGGGTCGGGATAACTTCATAAATACCATCACCAAATAAAAATCCCCGGTCCATCGGTGAAATGGATGCCTGTTCTAATGGCATATATGCGTTGTTTAAAAACGCTGTTGTCATAACTGCTGTTCACCTTCAAATAACTGTCTGTCCAGACGATTCCTCAGTAACCATTTGGCCCGGGCATTGTCGATATCAATACGTGCAAAGGTAACAATATCCCCAGGAACGGCCTGCGCCAGACGATAAATATCATACTCGGCTACGCACCCAATCTTGGGGTACCCGCCTAATGTCTGTCGGTCTGACATCATAACAATGGGTTGGCCATCCGGCGGCAATTGAATAGCACCAAAATTGATGCCTTCAGAATGCATTGTACTGATTTGAGGTTCAATTGGCTGCCCTTTCAGACGATATCCCATGCGATCTATTTGATTGGTCACTTCATATTCGCTATCCAGAAATAGCGGCAATTGCCAGCCCTCAAAGGTATGTGCCTGATAGCCCGGAATCATATCCAGCGGAGTATCCAAGCTATAGTCCGGAATCTCTCCCACTTCTAAGTGTCGATCGGTGTGAGTGGCTGCGGCCAGGGTGTCCACTACAATCTCATCATCTGCTTTCAGCGGCTTGCCTTCATTACCCAGACCGCCAGCCTGTTCGCGCACCACAATCGACTGGCTTTCGCCCACAAACGGCAGCGCCCACTTACCTGCGATGCCAATATAGCTGCGGGTTCCCAGACGAGCCGGGGAGACCCTGACAGTATCACCGGCATTGAGCTGCTGTGTCTGCCAGGGCGTTGCCACGGTATCGTTTATCTGCAAGTCAAGATCCGGGCCGCCCACCGCGATAGTACAGGTGTCACTGACACTGAAAGAGAATGTTCCGATAACCTCAAACGTAGCACTGTGACGGGGATCGCCGCACAACCAGTTAACCAGATGATAGCTGCGAATATCCGCTGCCCCGGAAACACAAAATCCGACTTCCTGCATGGTCAGACAGCGGCCGGCATCTACCACCAATGCCAGCATTCCGACATCTTTTATGGTGACGGTTACATTACTCATTACACATTGCCCTGTATTGCTGTTCATCAATGGCATAAAAACGCACGGTATCGCCTGGCTGTAGTTTGACCGGCTGCTCCCAGTCAAGATGAAACAGCAAGGTCGGGCACAATCCCAGTAAATGCCAGCCACCTGGTGAGACACTCGGATATACCGCAGTTTGCTGATCAGCGATGGCTACCGCTCCCTTTGGCACTTTACTACGAGGGGTGGCTAAACGGGGGCAGCTAAGGGTTTCTGGCAGCTCTCCCATGTAAGCAAAGCCGGGTGAAAAGCCAATAGTAAAGACCTGGAACTCAGCCTGGGTATGTAAACGGATAATTTCTTCAGGGCTCAGACCGGTATGTTCACTCACCAAATCAAAGTCATTGGCCTCGGGCGCCTGATACCATACCGGAAGCTCAAAATGCTGCGTTTTTTCTGCACTTACCGGCGCTGGTTTAGCCGCGCGCAATGCCTGATATACCGTATGAACATCTGCTTGCTGTAAGTCAAATAACACCAGTAAAGAGTCGTAGCCCGGGATCACCGCGTTCAGCCACTGGGCATGGCTGGTTTTCAGCGCATGTTTCATTGCCTGAACGGCCTGATTGGTTTTTACCAGGGTCTCCTGCTCAAAATAAACAATCAGCCCATCAATACCGGCCGGCTCGATTCGTTTTATACTGCCAAACGCTTCCATACTGATTATTCTCCTTTGGCGGTATTAATGAGCCGGCGAATCGTTGTCGCCATTTCAACAGCGCCATCGGTATCCCCATGCACGCAAAGACTATCTACCTTTATCTCCAGCTGGTGCTGGTTCTGGGTAACGATTGTGCCGTGGCGGATAAGTTGCTCTGCCTGGGCGATGGCTTCATCATGACTCAGTACCGCCCCGGTCTCCCGCCGCGACACCAGATACCCTTCATCGGTATAACGGCGGTCGGCAAAGGCTTCAAACATTACCTCAATACCAAATCTATCGGCTTCGTGTTGTAACTGTTTATAATCCGGATGAGCTTGTATCATTACGCTTAACTGACGATGGCCAAAACTACCGACGGCTTCAAATACCGCTTCGCGGATAGTCGGTTGCTGCATCAGGTCGTTATACAGGGCCCCATGGGGCTTCACATAGGTTATCTGGCCCCCCTGAAGCGTTGCCATACCGCTTATGGCGCTAATCTGATATTGCAGGGCAGCAATTAATTCGGTTTTGGACATAGCCATACTGCGACGTCCAAACCCTTCACGGTCGGGGTAAGAGGGATGCGCCCCCAACGAAACCTTATTCTTAATCGCGTCTGCCAACGATGTTTGCAAAGTCACCGGATCACCGGCATGGAACCCACAGGCGATATTTGCCTGGTCAATTAACGGCATAATGGCTGAGTCCACCGGCATTTTCCAGGCGCCGTAACTTTCTCCTAAATCGCAATTTAACCACATAGTTTCTTAGCTCTTATTTGGATTGTGCGATATCATGGTAACCGTAATTTTCTTAACAGTCAGGTTCAATGATACAGGTTGGCAAAATAAACGAGCTGCTGGTAAGCGGCCAATTCCCATTTGGTTTTCAGCTGCGCGATCCACAGGCTGAAGATCAGTTTGATGAACAAACCGTGACCTTGCTAAGCAGCGATGCACCGGCAGACACCAAACCCGGTCAGACCCTTGAGGTGTTTGTCCTGCCCGACGAAACCGGGGCGTTGATTGCCAAAACCACGCCCCCGGCTATTTTGGTGGGCCAAACCAAAGTACTCAGAGCAGTGAATGCAACCCATTTCGGGGCGTTTTTTGACTGGGGTTTGGACAAAGATTTATTAGTACCCACTCAGTATCAGGAAGCTTCGATAGATCCTGGCCGGTATTATGTGGTGCATGCTTTTTACGAGCCCAAGACCAACCGGATCCTGGGCGCCACCCGTTTGCATTATTTTCTGGAAGAGCACAACGATGATCTTACTGAAAAGCAAAAAGTCAGCGCGGTGGTGTATGCTAAAACGGAGCTTGGCTTTAAGGTGATGGTGGATGAGCGCTTCACCGGCGTCATTTTTCATTCCGATGCGTTCAAACCGCTTAAAATCGGTGAGCAGGTCGAAGCCATTGTTAAAGAAATCCGCCCCGACGGTAAGCTCAATATTGCCTTACAGCGCACCGACAAAGTCGGTCGCAGCTCACTTGAAGACGCTATCATAGAAGACCTTGAGGCTCATGGTGGGGTGTCGACATTAACGGATAAAAGTGCGCCTGATGAAATTTATTCACGGTTTCAGGTGAGTAAAGCGGCGTATAAAAAAGCCCTGGGAGCGTTGTATAAACAGCGCAAAATTGTCATCGATAAACAGGCTGTTCGCCTGTGCAGTAATAAAGGATAAAGCATGAAAGCAACAGTATCGTGGGATCAGGAACTCAGCTTCACCGGTGTTACCGACTCGGGTTACAAAACGGTGATGGACGGCAACGGTAAAGCCATTTCTCCCATGGAGTCAGTGTTACTTTCGGCAGGTGCCTGCTCCAGTATAGATGTGGTCGATATCCTTAAAAAAGGACGCCACGACATTTCGCATTGCGAATGTGAACTGGAAGCCCAGCGTGCAGAAGAGCCCCCTAAAGTATTTACGGCAATTCATGCTCATTACACGGTTAAAGGCTCGCAGGTGAGTGAGAAAGCCGTAGCGCGCGCGGTGGAATTATCTGCACAAAAATATTGTTCAGTCATGCTGATGATTAAAGATAATGTAAAAATCACCACCAGCTTTACTCTGACCAACGACGACTAACCCGCGCGACGCCGGTACGGGTGGGCGGACAAAACCACCTGTACCGGGATTTATTCGTATCGGCGCGCCCTTTTGGTTTCAATTGTATCGATGTAGGCATGCCAAGTGGCATAACCTAATAGTGGCATCAGTACCACAAAGCCAATAAACCCCGTGATAAAGCCTAAAGCCACCGTAAAAAAGATAATCCCCGCCCATAGCAGCATCGGTCCTTTATTTAACCATACCGCATTAACGCTGGTTAATAGCGACGTAGCCAGATCAACCTTGCGCTCCATCAAAATAGGCTGCGTGAAAGCACTGATAAACAGCAGCAACACCGCGAAAAAAGCCCCCACTACCGTTCCTAAGATTAAAAATGGCCATAAGTCGCTCAACGTTTCATCCAGGTAAGGGGGATATAGCGCATGAATTAATGAGGCCACCCGTAACCAGAAAATCATGAGAATCATCAGTACCACCGCGAAGCCCCAGCCATTCACGGCGTTGCGTTTAATTGCTTTTAACGAGTGCCCGAAGCTGGGACGATGGCCCTTTTCCAGCTCCCAACTAACATCATATAAGCCCGCGGCTAAAAACGGCCCAATGAGCATAAAGCACACCATCGCCGGCATAATAATCAAATGCCAGCCCGTCATGGCGACCAGGTAGGTAATTAATAATGGTACCAGCGCAAACAATACGCCATAGACAAAGGTGTGTACCGGTGCCCGCTTCATGTCTCGCGCCGCCAGCGCCAGCCACTTTAAGGGATCGCCCCCGGACAGTTGACGACATGGAATAACCCGGGCAATACCGCTGTCGGTAATCGCATTGTGGGGAGGTTCTTTAAACGAATGTGACATAGACATCCTCGCAGCAGAAATAATCTGACGGTCTCATGTGGCAAATCAAACTTCTGACTTGCTGCTATTACCATAGCTCACTGAGACTTTTTAACAAGTCATTAACGTTACCCTGCGGTAGTTTATCTACCGTGTTTTTGCGTTAAATCAATATTCGGGGCGATGGCGTGCTGCGGGGCCAGACATGAGCAATCTGTCTGAAACAAGGGTATTTTTTAAACGCCATAAGGATGATGGCAAGACAGCAAGGTTTTTCACTGTTTTTTCATAAAAAATGCATATTTCCCCGTCGCATGTCAGCAGGCTTTACGATAGGCTGAAGATCACGCTCATCAGGTAAACAGGATTATGAAGCCAGTAGCACGTTCGCATAAACTTGATAATGTCTGCTATGACATTCGTGGGCCGATCGCTGCCCAGGCCCGCAAGATGGAAGATGAGGGCCATCGCATCTTAAAACTTAATATCGGTAACCCGGCCCCGTTCGGATTTGAAGCCCCTGACGATATTGTTAAAGATGTAATTTATAACCTGCCTACCTCACAGGGTTATTCAGAGTCCACCGGTATTTATGGGGCACGGGTTGCGGTTATGCAATATTACCAGCAGATGGATGTCCGGAACCTGCGCATCAGTGATGTCTTCATCGGTAATGGCGTCAGCGAAATGATCATGATGTCGATGCAGGCGCTACTCAATAACGGTGATGAAGTGTTGTTGCCAGCCCCTGATTATCCGCTATGGACAGCTGCTGTAAGTTTGTCCTCCGGAACACCGGTGCATTACCGTTGCGATGAACAGGCTGACTGGTTTCCCGACATTGATGACATTAAAAGCAAGATAACCTCCCGTACTCGTGCCATTGTCCTTATTAATCCTAACAACCCCACCGGCGCGGTTTACAGTAAAGCGTTGCTGGAAGATATTGTAGCCTTGGCCCAGGAACATGGCCTGGTGATCTTTTCCGATGAAATCTACGACAAAATTCTGTACGACGGTCATCAGCATACCTGTATTGCCTCATTAACCGATGATGTGTTTGTGGTGACGCTTAGCGGGCTTTCCAAAAACTATCGGGTGGCCGGCTTTCGGGCAGGCTGGTTGGTGGTCAGCGGTAACAAGCGTATTGCTGCGGATTATATCGAAGGGCTGAATATTCTATCCTCAATGCGGATGTGTGCCAATGTTCCCTGCCAGACAGCGATCCAAACCGCGCTGGGTGGGTATCAAAGCATTCAGAACCTTGTGAGTGATGGTGGCCGGTTACGCGAACAGCGTGACATCACCTACGAGATGCTGAATCAGATTGAGGGCATCCACTGTGTTAAGCCCAAAGGTGCCATGTACTGTTTTGCCCGGGTCGATGCGGCCAGATTCAATATTGGTAATGACGAAAAGATGATTTTTGATTTACTCAACAGCGAAAAAATACTGTTGGTGCATGGTCGCGCCTTTAATCTTAACGAAGGCATCTATTTTCGGCTGGTGTTTTTGCCCCATACCGACATACTGAAACCGGCACTATCTAAAATTAATAACTTTTTTTCTCGTTACCAGCAGGTTTAATAAACTCAATGACCCAGCAAAGTCACTTTTTTGCCCATTTGGCCCGCATGAAACTCATCAATCGCTGGCCCCTGATGCACAATGTTCGTACCGAAAATGTTCAGGAGCATTCCTTGCAGGTGGCCATGGTGGCCCATGCTCTGGCCCTCATCCGCAACCGTTTTTTTGAGGGTAACGTCAATGCCGATCGCATTGCCACCATTGCCCTTTTTCATGATGTTTCCGAAGTCATCACCGGCGATTTGCCGACCCCGGTAAAATACTTCAACAGCACCATTGCTAATGAGTACAAAAAAATAGAAAAAATCGCCGAGCAAAAATTGATCGGAATGGCGCCCGAAGCCTTTACCGAGGATTATGCCCGCCTTATCGATGGTCATAAACACAGCAAGGATGAAGCTTTTATTGTCAAGGCTGCTGATGTGCTGTGTGCCTATCTGAAGACCCTGGAAGAGCTCAATGCCGGCAACCGGGAATTTAAACTGGCGAAAAACCGGCTCGATACCCTGCTAAAGGATTATCAGTCTCCGGAAGTAGATTATTTTATTGAAAAGTATGTGCCCAGTTTTTCCCTCAGTCTGGATGAAATTACTCAGGACGATCACTCTGAAGCCTAACCTATTCTTATTTGAAACCGACTAACGATGTTGATATGAGCCAGACTACACAAGCGAATTCTCCCTGGGAACAGCGCCGGCTGCCTCGCACCGCCCCCCGGGATGGCGATCATCGCGACAGCTTTCAGCGTGATAAAGCACGGGTGCTGCATTCAGCGGCGTTTCGGCGGTTACAGGCTAAAACCCAGGTACTCGGGGTCGGACTGAGCGACTTTTACCGCACCCGGCTCACCCATTCTCTGGAAGCTGCACAAATTGGCTCGGGCATTACCGCCCAGTTACAGTCAAAATACCCTGAGCTGACTACGGCGCTGAACCTTGACCCGAATCTGATTGAAACTTTGTGTCTGGCCCATGACATCGGTCACCCTCCGTTCGGGCATGGGGGGGAAATTGCCTTGCATTACATGATGCATAATGACGGTGGGTACGAAGGCAATGGTCAGACATTTCGTATAGTGACTCAATTGGAACCCTACACCGCCCATCATGGCATGAACTTATGCCGGCGCAGCATTTTAGGCCTGATTAAATACCCTAACTTTATCGATACCCTGACCAATTCCGCATATTACGGGCCTGGCGATGGCTCGTTACGCCAGGTTAAAGCTTCCCAATGGCATCCCCCCAAGGGGCTTTTCAGGTGTGACGCCAAGATGTTTGACTGGCTTCTGGACCCGCTCACCCATAACGATCGTGACACATTTATGCAGTTTGAGGCGCAGGAGGAGTTTCACAGCCGAACACGCTTTAAGTCGTTTGACTGTACGATTATGGAGCTGGCCGACGATATTGCTTATGGTATTCACGATTTAGAAGACGCTATTGTGATGAATATGGTCGACAAAGAGCGGTTTATGGCGCAGGTGGTTAAGCCCCTTAGTGAACTCGAGGTTCCCGGGCTCTCTGAAAACATCGAAACACTGGCAGCAAAACTGTTCAGTGACCATCAGTATGAACGCAAAAACGCCATTGGAGCGCTGGTGAATGTGTTTATCACCGCTATTCGTATTGATGAAACCGAGTTCTTCGAGCTGGATTTGCTGCGCTATCAGGCCCGCCTGCCCCACAGTTACGAACTGGCGCTGGGGTTGTTTAAACAATTTGTCTACCAGCAGGTCATCTGTCAGTCGCAAGTACAGGTACTGGAATATCGCGGCCAGCAGATTGTTATGGCACTGTTTGAAGCCTACAGCAGCGACCCTCAACGATTATTACCTGAAAATACCCGTAAACGCTGGCAACAGGCTGAGAAGCAAAACAATGGGCAGCGCATTATTGCCGATTATATTTCGGGCATGACCGATGAGTTTGCCTCACGTCATTATTCCACCCTGTTTGTGCCAAAACACAATGGCTTATAGGCGCTGTCAGATGAAAATTGTGTAACGTTAGAAAGATTTTTGCACCCGGCAAGGTCTGTTTCGTAAGAGAAGGGTCGGCATTGCAGAAAGTCGCGGTTGCTGGCAATTAAAATGGAAGTATTTACCGGAGTCCTCTATGCCCAAGCCGTTTAAACCTTCTGTGCATCTTACCGATAATGATGTGACGGATGAAAGTATCTATAAAGACCGCCGGCGTTTATTAAAATCGCTGGGCTTTGTCGGAGCCAGTGCTCTGTTGTCTGGGTCAGCTCAAGGTATCGGCTGGTTTGACGACGACGAAAAAACCCCATTTAAAGGCAAGCCGCTAAACTTTTCTCAACGCTCTGAATTTAGTACCGGTGAAACCCAAACCCCTTACGAAAAAGCCACCAGCTTCAATAATTTCTACGAGTTTGGTACCGATAAGGACGATCCTTCCAACTACGCTGACCAACTAACCTATGACCCCTGGCAGTTAAAAATTGATGGTCTGGTTGAAAAGCCGATCACTCTTGATTACAACGATCTGCTTAAGACCTTTGCGCTGGAAGAACGTATCTATCGACTGCGCTGTGTAGAGGCCTGGTCCATGGTTATCCCCTGGACCGGCTTCGAACTGGCAACATTATTAAAGCAGGCCAAACCTTTGTCCAAAGCGAAATATGTTGCTTTTGAAACCCTGTACCGCCCTGATGAAATGCGCGGGCAACGCAGCCGGTTTGTGGGCGGCGGGGTTGAATACCCCTATGTAGAAGGATTACGCCTGGACGAAGCCATGCACCCTCTGACCCTGATGTCAGTTGGCCTGTATGGTAAAACCCTGCCACCGCAAAACGGTGCGCCTATCCGGTTAGTGGTGCCCTGGAAATATGGTTTTAAGAGCATTAAATCAGTGGTGCGGATCACCTTGACAGACAAAGAGCCCCCAACGACATGGAATCGGTTAGCGTCTAACGAGTACGGCTTTTACGCTAACGTTAATCCAAAGGTAGACCATCCCCGGTGGAGTCAGGCCAGTGAGCGACGCATCGATACCGGAGGCTTGTTTGCCCGCAACCGGATCGATACTAAAATGTTTAACGGTTACGAAGAAGTCGCGCCGTTATACAAAGATATGAACCTGTCGCGCTACTATTAAGTTATGCGTCGTCTCTTATCACGTCCGGCACGGCTGACCCGGGCTCAAATAATTACCGGCAAAACCCTGGTTCATCTTATGGAAGCCGGATTGCTGGCGTTTCAGTTTTTTCTGGGAGTAACCAATCAGTTAGGTGCTGATCCGGTAGAAGCACTGATAAATTTTACCGGCCTGAATGCGGTGCATTTATTGTTTATTACCTTATTGGTTTCGCCCGCCGCCCGACACCTGCCGTGTGGCGATCTTATGCGATACCGGCGTCTGCTGGGCATTTATACCTTTGTCTATGCGCTGTCACATTTACTCGTCTATATCCTGTTTGAATTACAGCAAGACTGGTCCCTACTGGCCAGTGAAATTATCGAGCGTCCTTATATTATCGTGGGACTGTGCGCATTGCTGATCCTGACTGCGCTTACCGCCACCTCTTTTGATGCATTGCGTAAAAAAATGGGCCGTCGCTGGCAATCCCTGCATAACCTTATTTATGTCTGCCTGTTACTGGTACTGCTGCATTACAGCTGGTCACAAAAGACAGTTATTGCGGAACCGCTGGTTTATTGGGCGCTGGCCGCAGTGGTGCTGCTACCTCGCAAAGATAAAATTGGCAACTGGTTTACTTTTAACAAAACCAAAACGCGCTAAGGTGACGCTAAATACTACCGGCGTCTTATAAGTTAGAACAAATCGGCACTACCACAGGCGCTGTTTAACAAAGAAACAACAAAGCATTAAATCATCTGCCCTCATCAAAATGGTAAACTGTTCGGCTTTCAGGGGCCGCGCGCCCACTTTTTTGCCTAATAAACGAGGTCAGATATGAAGCATGCAGAACACACTGCTCCCCCTCCTTCTGAGCAGCAAGGCTATTCGTTACGCATTGTCACCTTCTGGCTGGCGTTTGGTACCTTTGTCATTGGCTGTAGCGAATTTGCCGCAATGGGTTTATTACCTTATTTTGCCGCCGATTTTGATATCACCGAAGAAGTGGCAGGCCATGCTATCAGTGCCTATGCTTTGGGTGTGGTGGTGGGCGCTCCGCTCATCACTCTGTTTTGTTCACGGCTGGCCCGCCGGACTATGCTTATCTCAATGATGATCTTTTACGCTGTAGGGAATTTGCTAACGGCGCTGGCCTGGTCAGAATGGGCCATGAATGCCGCCCGCTTTATTGCCGGATTGCCCCATGGTGCTTATTTTGGTATTGCCATGTTGTTTGCCGCCGACATTGCCGGTAAAAACAAACGTGCCCAGGCGGTCAGTAATGTGATTATGGGCCTGGCAATTGCAAACATTATTGGCGTGCCGGCGATTAGCGGCATTGGACAGCTATTCGGCTGGCGTACCGGTTTCTTTTTAATCTCGGCGTTTGCGCTGGTTACCTCACTAATGGTCTGGAAGACGGCGCCATTTAGAGGGGCAAACCCTAATGCCAAACCCATGACCGAACTTCAGGCGTTGAAAAATAAAGATGTGTTGCTGGTGTTGCTGATGGGAGCAATAGGATTTGGCGGCATGTTTTCGGTGTATTCTTACTTCAGCGCGTCATACCTGAATACGACTTCTGCGCCGGAATGGGGAATTTCGGTCACCCTGCTGATTTATGGCATTGGCGTAACTCTGGGTAATATTATTGCTGGCCGTTATTCTGAAGGCCGTTTGCTGCGCAGCGCCATCCTGTTTCAGATTTTACTGGGCTTGTCGGCGGCCGCGTATGCAGCGTCGATGGGTAACGCCTATCTGATGACCACCTCTTTGTTTTTCATCGGCATCGGTGGCGGCATGGTGGTCCCCCTACAAACCCGTTTAATGGATGTTGCCGGGGATGCGCAAACCCTGGCGGGCGCCATGAATCACGCGGCATTTAATACCGCTAACGCACTGGGGCCGTGGCTAGCCGGTATGGCCTTATCTGCAGGGTACGGATATGCGTCTACCGGCTGGGTGGGCATGGCTTTAGCCGGTGGTGGTGTGCTGGTCTGGATCTTTATCGTGCTCAGTCAGTCTGCCAAACAAGGCCAGCCGGTAGAGCAAGGTGCCGGCTAGTCTGCTGTGCTTTAAAACAATTTTTGAACAGGCTCTGGTAACTGACAGAGCCTATTTCATATGGACTTTACCGCCTATCATTTTATAGGCGGGGGCACCGCGAATCATGGTTTCGCGGGCAAACTCCTGACCACAGCCCGGGCAATGACATGCTGTGGTGGTATGGTCTTCCACAATTCGTTCAATAAAGCATTTTACCAGCGCCCCCTTACCCCCTTTGCGGTATTTAAAGATAGGCGCTTTGCACTGCAGACAGGATATCTGCACCGTACGCACCGGTCCTTTTTTTCTTGGTTTGGCCATAACTTGCAATGATGATGAACTGATAGCGAACAGGGTAGCGATTTCGCTACCAAAATGCGAGCCAGCCCCGGCTCATTAGCCTTCGTTACTCTTTAGTGAACGCCCATCCTACGGCCACTACCATCGCTACGCTAAACAGAATACGTATAAGCCGTCCATAACCGGGTTTTTGCAGTACCAGCGCGAAAAGGCGGCGCGATAAGCGTGCCACAGCTTAACCAGATAAAATCAATAACAACCACCAATAGCAGACAGAGGATACCGGTCAGCGCCAGTGACACTGAGGCTGATGAGAATGGCAGCATAAACTGAGAAAGAATGGCCATAAACGCAACATAGGCTTTTGGATTCAACCCACTCAGGGTAAGCCCGTCCACAAACGAGGGGGCATGTTCTGCCGCTTCGCGGGCATTATTTAACGAAGCCGGAGCGCTGGATATTTTCCAGGCAACATACACAATAAACAGACCACCGGCGATTTGAAAGGCCAGTTTCAAGCCGGGAAAGGTAGAAAACAACACCGCCAATCCCCCTAACAGCCACGAACATAGCCGCTATCATAGCCACTAACAGCCCGGACAGATTGCCAAAATAAAAGGGCAACCCACGTCGGATCCCGTAAGTTGCGCTCACCGCGGCCAGTGCGATGGGAGCCGGCCCGGGTGATCCCAGTAACAACACGGTGCCAATCACTAATCTAATTAATGCGCTGTTCATACGCCTCGCTGATACTTTTTGTCTGCCCCTGAGACGCCTGATTATGACGGGCTTAAAAACCCAAATGAGCGCTGGCTTTAATGTGCCGGCCGCCTTACAACCTGGCTATCCAACCATGGTTTTGCCTAAAGCCATAATCGCCTTGGTTTAAACCTACGTCTTAATCGATAAGTCGGCATTTATGTAAGACTAAAGCCAGAGATCCATGTTGTTCACAGACGGTGTGCGATAAAATCAATTTTAAAGCGCAAATCATTGAGGTGAATTTTGTCACTCAGACAATACCTGGGTATCCAGCAAAACCGAGTTTCAGCAAAAGAAATGGCCGTGGCTACCCTGGCGGGTGCTGTGGGTATTGGTCTGGTGATATGTTTAGCCATGCTGACCAAGGCCCAATGGCCTTTACTCAACAATAGCGCTGTACTTATCCCTATCGCCGCTACCGCGGTGCTGGTCTTTGCTGTGCCTCATGGAGCGTTATCTCAGCCCTGGCCGGTGATAGCTGGCAATACCCTAAGCGCCGTGGTGGGGGTACTGTGTTATTCGTGTTTTAGTGATAGTCTGTTTAGTATGGCTCTGGCCCTTGGCATATCGGTACTGGTTATGAATCTGTGCCGATGTCTGCATCCGCCCGGAGGCGCTACGGCATTGAGCGCAGTGGCGGGAGGCGATGTCATCACCGCTTCCGGCTTCGACTTTGTGCTCTTTCCGGTGCTGTTTTGTTCGGTCACCATCGTGCTGATGGCCGTGTTGTTAAATCTGCCCTTTACCTGGCGCTTGTACCCGGCGCACTGGTTCCACTCAAAAACGCGTGTGCAGCCAATAGCACCCCGAGATCGGGATATAGAGCTTACCTCCGAAGATTTTTTACTGGCAGTACAGCAGCACGACTCCTTTATCGATATTACCGAAGACAGCTGGGTCGAACTGCTGGAACAAGCTAAGCTAAATGCGCAAAGTAACCTTCAGCATCCTGAACATATCCGGGAGAACGCGTATTACAGCAACGGCAAGCTCGGTAAACAGTGGCAAATACGGCAGGTTGTACGTCTTGAATCTTCCCGAAGCAGCGCCAATGCAAGCGAAAGCTCATTTCAGCAGGTGGTCTATCGTACGCTTGAAAATAATCAGCCTGGGCGGGAGCAAACCCAACCTTTACCGGCTTTTTTGCAATGGGCACGCTTTGAGGTAATTTTCGAAAATGGTTACTGGAAGAAAGCGAATCCCTAAGGTCTTAAAAAATCTTTACCCTGCCTGTGACATACCGATGTGCGTTGCTGGCTGTCATACCTATAGCCTCGCGTTGTTTTTCGGTAAAACAGGAGCCGGGTGAAGCCACAATGCTGAAACCTGACTCTTTTGAACATTGTTTCTCCGCCCTGGCCTGTAACGCCCCGATGAAAGCTCGGGGATCTACACCTATTGCAGGCTTTATTTTACTTCGATCAAAATCTCATTGCGCCGAAACGCCGGCAGGGTGAAAGGACCATTGTAGGCAGCGGTAAATGCTTCGCCCTGAATTTGCAGTTCTTGCTCTGATAGCCAGTCTTTCAATTGTCGGGTGTACTGCTGTTTGTTGTCTTCACTAAGGGTGCCGCTGAAGGTAATTGCAGCAACATTGAGATTGGTGACCTCGTCTACCCAAACCTCCGGGTTAGTCGGTTCGGGGGTTGACTGGCGGGTAAAACCCCGTGGCATAACAAACGACATCACGGATTTGTTATTTTCGCCATGCATAAACACCGGCGCGGTCATCTCGATTTGCTGCCTTTGGGGCGAATTATTACCCGGGGTTTGCTGCGTACTCATCAGCACCGGTGCGGTCATCTCGATGTCTGATGACGTGTTGTTGGCACCACCAATATAATTGAATAGCCGTTTAAAGGCTGCGCCTTGCTCATCGTTTGCCATCGACGTTGATACCAACACCATCCGGGGGTATTTTGACACCAACACCATCCGGGGGTATTCGCGCAGCTCAATATTTTTGTCTTTGCTGGCTTTTACGATGGTGTAAGGAGCCGTTTGCACGTCATTTTTTCCCACCAGTGAACACCCGGAAATGAAGACAAGCAATAATATGGGTAATAGTTTTTTTATCAGCAATCCTGTTGTCGATAGGTTTGGTTTTCACACCCATCAAAGATCCGGGCTCATCAAACTGTGCCAGTTGTTACGCTGGTGCCACCAAAAAGGCATCATCAGCAAAAGGTTAAGTCTGTGTAAGCTTGCATTATGAATTAAAACCAATGGAAAATATTATTCGGTATGCTGCTGCGCCTGCCATAGTCTGGCGTAATCGCCTTGTTGTTTTAACAACTCGCTGTGTCTGCCCTGCTCCACCAACTCACCATTCTTCAAGACTAAAATACAGTCGGCATCGGTAATGGTGGACAGGCGGTGTGCAATAACCAGACTGGTGTGTGACTGAGCCGCTTGTTTCAAGGCATGCAGAATAGCCTGTTCACTCTGGCTGTCTAAAGATGAGGTGGCTTCATCAAACACCAGAATTCGCGGATTTTTTAATAAAGCTCGGGCGATGGCCACCCGCTGCTTTTCTCCGCCAGAGAGTTTAAGTCCCCGCTCGCCCACCTGGGTCTGCGCGCCGTCAGGCAAACTGTTTATAAAGTCATCCAATGCAGCCAGCCTGATAATCCGGTAGACTTCGTCGTCACTGGCTTGTGGGTTACCGTAGCGAATATTTTCAAGCAGGCTGTCGTTAAACAACACCGTATCCTGAGGTACAATCCCCAGTGCGTCACGCACACTGCCCTGAGTGCAATGCATCAAATCCTGACCATCTATGGTTACCCGCCCCCCATCAGGGTTGTACAGTCGAAACAGCAGCTTTACCAGCGTCGACTTGCCCGCACCACTGGCACCCACTACAGCGACCTTCTGGCCCGGCTCGATTCGAAAAGAAACATTTTTTAAAATAGGCCTTTCAGGCTGATAGTGAAACGCCACATTTTCAAAACAGACTTCGCCCTCGTGGGCATTAAATGCTCGGGCATCCGGGCCGTCCTGTACTTTGGGGGTACGCTCAAGAAGCTCGAATAAATTGTGAATATTGGCCATGGCTCCACGAATTTCACGATACACAAAGCCCAGAAAATTCAGAGGCATAAAAAGCTGCATCGTAAAGGCGTTTATCAGCACAAAATCACCCAGGGTCATTTCATTGGCCATGACCCCAAGCGTGGCATTTACCATCATCGCGGTAACGGCAATGGCAATGATGGATGCTTGTCCTGCATTCAGGGCAAATAACGACAGCCGGTTTTTTCGGCGGGCCTGCTCCCACCCGACCAGTGACTGATCGTAGCGTTGTGCTTCAAATTCTGCATTATTGAAATATTTAACGGTTTCGAAGTTAAGTAAGCTGTCGATAGCCCGGGTATTGGAAGACGAGTCGGCCTGATTTAACGCATGCACAAAACGGGTGCGCCAATTGGTGGCCTTAACCGAAAATGAGATATAGGCAATCACCGCCGTCACAATAATAAGCGCAAAAGACATTCCATACTGTTTGAGTAAGACACCCACCACAATAAGAATCTCAAGACAGGTGGGCAGAATGTTAAACACTAAAAACCGGAGTAAAAAGCTAATACCACTGGTGCCGCGCTCAATATCTCTGGAAAGGCCACCAGTTTGTCGGCTCAGATGAAAATCGACATCCAGCGCATGCAGATGATTAAATACTTTCAGGCCCAGGCGTCGCATCGCTCGTTCGGTCACCCGGCCAAACAAGGTATCGCGTACTTCACTTAAAATAGTATTAAGAAAACGCAGCGTTCCATACGCTACGACCAACGCCACCGGCACACTCAGCGCTATCGCGGCCGGATCATCCACATCAAGGGTATCTACCACATGTTTAAGCACAAACGGTAATCCGATACTGGCCAGTTTGGCCGCAATCAGACAAACCATCGCCAGCGCGACCCGGCCCTTAAATTCGAACAAAAAAGGCAATAGCTGTGACAGGGTGTGCCAACGAACGGGAGTATCAGCCGGAACAGAAAAACGGTGGCGGGGCATAGTGTCTCGAAAGTATGTCTGCAGTTACCCGTATGCTATCGCATCAATACGTCCGCAGCTATCGGCATATTCACCGGCTTACCGGGTGGACGCTGAAGCCCTGACGTCAGGAAATAGCAAAACCTAATACCACTACCGCTGTGTTTACCATCACGTGGGGTAACGCCGCTGCCAGGTAGGCTCTTTTAAACGAGTGCTTTTTCCACACTAAGTAGCTGTGGGTAAAAATAAAAAAGCTGAAAATTGTGCCGATAGAACTCAGAGGGTTCAGTAAGCCGTGTAAACCCGCCCAAACCAGGGCAGAACTCACACATATCGCTATGTGGGAAAGATTTAGTTTTGCCAATACCCACACCAGACAAACAATCATGTAGGTTTCAACTACAGGTGCAAAAACGATATAACCAAACGTATCTGCCGCAGTAAAAGAAGCATCGCTATTTTCAGAAATCCATTCCAGTTGCCACCACATGTCGGCAACAAAAGCGCTCATTAAAAGCAACACGGAACCGGTAAGTGCCAGTACCCCGCTTATTACCACGTATGCCGACAAGCGAGGGATATCAAATAGATACAGGTTTTTGTTCATCAATTTTTGGCCGGTAATAGATGTAATATTAAAAATCAGCGAATGACGAATAGAAACATCGAGTTATAGCCCCGAATAATAAATCAAACTTTCTAAGCTCGCTTCCGGACAGAAGTTCAGCGATTAGCCTGCTTCATAGCCTGATTCACAATAAAAACAAACGCAAGAAATTATAGCTGCAACATAGACATACGCAGTTAAAATTGTTTTTGCATTACAGGTTTATTGGTGCTCAGCTATCAGGCTACGGAATGGCTACACAATGACGGTCATACTCTTTATGGGTAGGTTAAGTACGAAACACTATAGATTACTCAAGTCCTCAATATGAATCCTGTCCTACCTTTTACTGGGATGTTTTTTACACTTTTATTCCAGGTAATACTATAGCCTGGATAATGTTGCTGGCGTTTATTATCAGTTCTGCAGACCACCCTGTCGCATTAACTGTCGGGGATATTTTCCATAAGCCGGGCTTCATGTTTTATACCACTGATTTAAATCTTGCGCTTACGCTGGCGTTATTAAAGCAAACACTGCATTCCACAAATTTTTCTGACGCTCTGCATAAGGCTGGTTTATCAGGAATAAAGCTTAAAAGTTTGATGTTATGTGTGCTTCTTGGTACTGCCTATTCTTTTATAGAAGCTGGTATATACAACTTTTTGAGGCTTCCCGACGAAGAACTTATAGAGCTCATAAACAGAAATCTGACTTCCCCGGTGGCAATCTTTTATACCGTGAGCGCGATATGTGTAATCGGGCCTGTTTTTGAAGAAGTGGTATTCAGAGGGATTTTATATCAGCGAATCGTGCAATCCAGAATCGGCGTGCCGGGGGCTATAGTAATGCCCGACATCTTCTTTTCTTTCGCCCATCAGCATACAACGAACCTTTCGTTTTTGGCTTTTTATTTACCAGCGCCTGTCTGCTTGGCTGGGTTCGCCATATAACCAACAATTTATGGTACTGCATCGCAATTCATTGTTTGTGGAATGTACTTGCGTTGATAAGCATTATTTAATGCTGATGCCTGTCAGCAGCGTACCCGGTGTATCCACCAAAACGCTTTTTTGATGAGGTGCGTATTGCCGTAGCACGACCTTACCAGAGCATATTGGGACCAGACAGCCTGTTTAGCGAATCTTCTGCTTCGCAGAAGCTTTCTGTATAAATCCCGCCCCAATACTGGCGCGAGTTACAGAGGAAGGATTCAAACCTGAACAGAAAAAGTGCTTGCATGTTTATTTATACAGTACTACTGTATAAAAACACTGTATGGATAAACAGGACTGGCTATGATTGAACAACTTGCTAATACATTTCAGCTTCCGCTACCTCTTGATAGTGGAGTAATCCCCCCGGCTAAACCCAAGGTGTGGCGCTACCTGTTAGCCAACACCGTGGTTTTTTCAAAAGAAGTAGAATACGGTATTCGTATCCAAAAGCCTGAACGGGAAAAGCTTGGTTTATGGCTTCAGCGATTAATCGTCAGTGGTCAATGTGAAACCATATATGTTGAGAATTTAGTCCTGGGGGATTCTGAAAAAGACGATATTCTGCGTTTGTGTAATGCACATGGCGTAGAGCTTATTAACCTGACTCTGGATGCTACCGGCCAGGCTAAAGTGGTCTTGGGCCCCTGGTGATTGTTTCTGTCAGCAGGTAGACTGATATGCTTTAAGATTTTAGGTTAAAGATTTTAGGTTAAAGACTTATGCGCTGTTATTGCTGTAGCTCGTTGAAATACCCCGACTGTTGTGAGCCATTGATAAAAAAGCGACAGCTTGCAAGTTCTGCGGAAGCATTAATGCGGTCTCGGTTTACGGCTTACTGCCTTAACGACTACGAGTATATTGTAGACTCCTACAGTAGCGCAGCCCGGTCTAATCTTAGTGTCCGGGATATTGCCCAGAGTGCAGCTGGCACTCAGTGGTTTGCATTGAATGTGAATAAAACTGAGCCCGCGAACCAGACGGTAGAATTTACGGCATTTTTCTTTGAAAATAACAAAACCGGTAAGCTGCACGAAACTTCAGAGTTTGTTTTGGAAAACGGTGAGTGGCGATACCATACCGGTACGATTCACCCTGACACGGGTAGCATAAAAATCGGCCGTAATGATTTATGCCCCTGTTTAAGTGGAAAAAAGTTCAAGCAGTGTTGCGCTAACATGTTCACCAGAATAAAGTAATAATGGCTTAAGATTGTTAATTATTGCTATAAGCGGTTACACATTAGCCTGTATGAAAGCTGGCAATAAAAAACCTGGTAGGATTAGGGCGATTGCCTATTTAACGGTGAGATCATCTGGCATCGATAATTGGCAAAAAGCATCTAAAGCTCACACTATTTAAGCGCCGCTGATATGTTAAGGGCGTTCACTTCCAGAACCTGAGCTTTTTAAGAATCTGGACTTTTAAAAAACCTGCCATTTTCAAAGCCAATGATATCAACCGCCCAGCTTTATTAATCAAACTCTATCAATTAAATTTCAAAAGCCAAACCGCGAGGTCCAGACTTAACTCTTTCGTAAATTTAAGTTTTTCTGAAAGTATTTGGTTAACTGATATTTTATGCTTTTTTGCTCAAAATAAACTGAGACAAGCGCACTGACCAGCAGTGAAAGAGCCACGGCACCCCAATACCCCCATGAACTGGAAGAGTGTAGTCCCGAGACGTAAAGGTATATATTAAATGGCAGTACCATAAGTAATACCGCGATGAGTTTTACTGCTTCTCTGAAAAGCTCATTAGCGGATTTTATTTTTTCTATTTTATCCTGCAGTTCGCCAGATTCAAGACTATCGGTGTCAGGATATGTTTTTCTTACCCAGCTTGTATAATCCATGCGTTCTTCCCTGATCTTGTGATACTTCCATACTTTCTTCCTCGCGCACTATCATTGCAGCAAGGTATCCCAAAAAGTTAACGCTGTTTTCCTGAAAATTATCTTAGCGTTATACTTTAACGTGTTCAATAAAAAAACAGTTGCTAAGCCATCAGGGGCGAATCCTCGGTAACCTTTTGATTAGACCACTCAGCAGGTACCGTCCACCTGGGTACTTATACTATGGTTAACTGTATATACCAACCCGGGGGTAGATTGGCATTACAACCCACCGCTCGTTCATCGGTGATGTTATAAAATAGTTCTTTTTGTTCAATAAAAAAGCAGACCCGAAGGTCCGCTTTATAAGTTATCCTTGTAAACGCAGTTTCTGACTGTCTATTGAGTAAAACTACGCTTCCAGAAACGAACACCCCGTAGCTGAGTGATAAAGTCAGCTGGTGTCACACTATCAAGATTCACAAAACCACCGTCAATTTTCGAAGTCATATTCAACTCGTCGAGTAACGGCTGAGTGCCTCCGATATAACCAATGAATTTCTTATGAGCAAATGCGTCCATAACAAAATCTTTCGCTTCAGGCACTTTTGTCTGCTGCTTAGCACCATCTTCGGTTAGCAGTACTGCCACCGCATCGTAAAGCACCGAAGGTCCACCATCAATAACCTGATTTCCTTTAATATGCTTGCCACCGGCCGTTTTAATACCATTGACCGTAGGTGCAATAATCTCATACATAGCACCTTCAGCCTTAAGGGCCTGAAGTAAACCTTCCAGCAGCTCATCTTCTACCCCTGAACAACAGAAAATACCAAGTTTTCTGCCTTTAAAGGAATCAGGAGCGTTTTTAAGAATACTCAGTTTATCCGAGACCGCCAAATCAGTTCGAGGCTCCATAGCTGCTTCGGCTTTATCAGGCATTTCTTCAAAGCCCAGACCTTCTGCCACACCCTTTGCCAGGTCTTCGTCTACATTACGCAAATGCGAAACTACACGCTCACGAATGGCCAAGGTTTCAACTTTAGACAACTCGAAGACAAAAGCATCTTGAATATGCATCTGCTCTTCTTCAGTCTGACTTTTATAAAACTGAATAGCCTGACTGTAATGATCAGCAAATGTTTCAGAACGATAGCGAAGCTTATCACCTTCCATTGGCTGGCTGGAGCTTTTGAAGCCGTGAGCCGGGCACGCACGGGGATTGTCTTCACCACGATCCCAAGAGTTTGGCTCGTAGTTAGCACGGCCTTTCGGGTTTTGCATTGCCATATGGCCATCTTGCTGGAAGTTGCGCATAGGGCAACGCGGAGCATTTACCGGGATCTGAGTAAAGTTAGGGCTTCCCAAACGTTTCAGTTGTGTATCCAGATAAGAAAAATTTCTGCCCTGTAATAGAGGATCCGGAGTAAAGTCGATGCCCGGAACGATATTCTGAGTACAGAATGCTACCTGCTCCGTTTCTGCAAAGAAATTATCTACCATCCGGTTCAGTACCATTTTACCAATTTTTTGTACTGGTACTTGCTCTTCCGGGATAATTTTGGTCGCGTCAAAGACATCAAATTCAAAGTTGTCTGCAAATTCCTGATCGAAAATCTGTACGCCCAGTTCCCATTCCGGAAATTGACCCGACTTAATTGAATTCCATAAATCCCGACGATGGAAGTCCGGATCCGCACCATTAATTTTAAGCGCTTCGTTCCACACTACTGACTGCAATCCGTTAATAGGTTTCCAGTGAAACTTAACGTATTTCTCTTCACCGTTACTGTTAATAAACTTAAAAGTATGTACCCCAAAGCCTTCCATAAAGCGGAAGGAGCGCGGAATTGCTCGGTCAGACATTATCCACATCAGCATATGGACAGATTCTGGCGATAAGCTGGCAAAGTCCCAGAAGTTATCGTGAGCCGTCTGAGCTTGCGGGAACGCACGATCGGGCTCCTGTTTAGCACTATGTACCAGATCCGGAAATTTAATCGCATCCTGAATGAAAAATACCGGAATGTTGTTTCCTACCAGATCCCAATTTCCTTCATTGGTATAGAATTTTACAGCAAAGCCGCGAACATCCCGGGCCAGATCAGGCGAACCTTTGTTCCCGGCTACTGTGGAAAAACGCACAAAAACTGGTGTCTGTTCACCTTTACGCTGAAAAAGGTCGGCACAGGTAATATCAGAAAAGTCGTCATAAGTTTCGAAGTAACCATGTGCACCATAGCCTCGGGCATGTACTACCCGCTCAGGAATACGTTCGTGGTCGAAATGAAACATCTTTTCACGAAAGATATGATCTTCCAACAAGGTAGGACCGCGCTTACCTACCGTTAAAGAGTTCTGATTGTCGCTCACAGGGATACCCTGCGCCGTGGTCATCACTTCATTTTCATCTGTTGGCAACTGATGCAGCTCACCACCGTTGCCCTTTTTTCCAGAATACTTGAAAGACTCAGCCATAGTCGTCGTGTTCCTTAATCGAAATGTAAATAACAAGATGTTCACCGTATGAATACATCGAAGACCCCGATTAAGTTGGCTAGCCGAACATTAAATTTTCCGGGGGCTTTGATAAACGGTTTTTTACTCTATTTGTTCAGTAGCATCAGCCTGATAGTTACTACCTTACCGGTCTGTTGAAACCACAAATAGCTACTCAAAGCATGCTGCACTCTTGGTCGCCGTGCCTTGATGTACTGAAGATGCTTACGGGCCTTCACCGCTCGGGTTCATCGTTTTTTTCTTACAACTTTTGACACAAAATCGATTAAACATTTTGTGGGGTGGGTAACGAGGTAAAAAAGTTAGATCTGAATACCAATGAAAACCATTAAGCTTGCGTAATTCTACGGGAGAAGATGATCTTCGGTGTGACCTGGCAAGAACAAATAGCAACTTTTCAAAGCGGAGAATACAATGAGTAATATCCTGGTTATTGGCGCGTCAGGCCAAATTGGCAAACAGGCTACCCAGAAACTACTGGATTCGGGCCACAAGGTTACGGCCCTGGTACGTAATAAGGACAAGCTTTCTGATATTGAACACTCTTCTTTGTCGATTTTTGAAGAAAATCTGGAAGCTGACTTTTCAGGTGCTTTTGACGGATGTGACACCGTCGTATTTTGCGCCGGTTCAGGCGCTAATACCGGTCCGGAAAAAACGCTCCTAATTGATCTATGGGCTGCGCGCAACGCCGTAGAATTTGCCAAAGCAGCAAATATACAACAGTTTGTTATGGTCAGTTCGGTGGGTGCAGATAACCCCGATGCAATTGATTCACCAATCAAACCTTACTTAGTGGCTAAGCATATGGCCGATCAGCACCTTCTGCAAAGTGGCATAACTTACACGATTTTACGTCCCGGCTCGCTTACCGATGAAGCGGGGACTGAATATGTACAGGAGGCCATGCCTGAAAGCGATGAAGAGCGCAAAATACCTCGGGAAGATGTAGCTACCGCTATTGTCTACAGCATAGGCGCTGATAAAGCGTATAACCGTGTTTATGGCTTATTTACCGGCGATGAGCCACTTAAAGCGGTGATTCAGCAAACGTCATAAAAGTGTTATCCGGTCCACTGTAATAGTAAAAAGCGGACGGCTTCACAGCCATCCGCTTTTTTTCAATTCAACTGCCCATGTCAGGGCACCAGAGGCTGAGACACCCACTCACCCGCCGCATCCAGCCAGTGTTTTTCCCGATATTGCGGGTTGCCCTGCAACGACAGGTAATCCACACTTTTAATAATAAGTTTAAGCACACAAAAATGCACCGGTGGCTGACTCATATCCTCTGTCACCCGCAACGGTGAATTACTTTGGCGGGCACTTCCGGGTACCCCCCAAAAATACTGTTTCCGGCCAGCATCGGATAGCTTTGACCATTGTTTATCAATAAGCTCTGGCGCGGTTTCCCGGGTATAGCCTTCACCGTGCACCACAAACCGAAACTGCTCTCTGCTTTTCGAAAAATACCAGCACACCGATGCTTTTGGTTGCAATTGCAACTCAGACCATTTGGCCGAACGGGTATCCGAGACCACCACTAATGAATGATCCGTTTCGTCAAGGTAGCGAAATACTACCGTCCGATTGGCCGGAACCAAATCTTCGGTAAGTGTCGCAAGTTGAAAATAGCGGCTCTCTGGTTGGCTTTTAGCCTGATGCAAACTTTTGGTAAGACGTTGATTCCAGCCTGGCATTATTCACACCTGTGCAGAGGGTTGAACCCGGTCAAATAACCGGTAAAAATTTTCGGTGGTAGCTTGCGCCAATTCAGCCACCGAGACCCCTTTCAGATCAGCCACAAACTCGGCCACCTCGACCACGTAACCGGGCTGGTTCTGCTTGCCCCGATGCGGTACCGGTGCCAGCCAGGGTGAGTCGGTTTCAATGAGTAAACGTTCCAGGGGTATTTCTTTAACCACCTCCTGCAGTTCAGCAGCAGATTTGAAGGTCACTATCCCTGAAATAGAAATATAAAAGTCCATATCAATAGCGGCCCGGGCCATTTCCAGTGACTCGGTAAAGCAATGCAGAACCCCTTTGGTAGCAGGTGACTTGTATTGCTTAAGCATGTCTATCGTATCTGTACGCGCATCCCGTGTATGGATAATCAGGGGCTTTTCTACCGCGTTGGCCACCTTGATATGATCGATAAATGATTGGCGCTGGACTTCTTTGGTATCCGCGCTGTAAAAGTAATCCAGCCCGGTTTCTCCTACCGCTACCACCTCGGGTTTAGCCGCTTTTTCTAATAACGCTTCGTAGGAGCATGCGTCTTCCTGATGGAGCGGATGCACCCCACAACTCACTGATACATCATCGAACTGACTGACTTTAGCGTGCATCTGGTCAAAGTCTTTAACCGAAACGCTTACGCATAAAAAGTGCTCTACCCCACGGTTACGGGCAAAGTTCAGGGTTTCCTGAAGCTGAGCATCGTCCATTTTTAACCGATCCAAATGACAATGAGAATCTACAAACAAAATAACCTCTTAATAAAAATTGGACTGCCTGATTAGCGCGTTTGTTTTATTTCGGCTAACAGACAACTTAGGATCATGGCTTTATTCACCCCAGGATTTTGCAGAGTCTTGCGCGCCTGCGTGCAGGCCTCAAATAAGTCCATTGACGCCTTATCCGGATATTGTACACACTGACTATGTGCATACTGCTGCAGCCACCCCACAATACGCTCTGCATGTTCCTGCCATTCAGAAGATAACGTCACGGCGTCTTTATTTCCCGCCAGCAACGCTTCAATTCCTTCACTAAACGCCCGGTATTCCAGGCTCTTTTCCTGTTCTAATGACTCCAGTAAAGCAAAAGGTGCGCCACCATACGCATGCAATAATGCCGGCGAGGCGTCGTTGATCCCCTGATCCGTTAACCATTGCAGCGCTTGCGCTGGAGCCGGCACCGAAAAAATATGCTTTTCACAGCGGCTGATAATGGTCGGCAGTAACTGCTGAGGCCGGGCCGTGAGTAACACAATGAAGGTATTATTTGTGGGTTCTTCTAAAGTTTTCAACAATGCATTTGCGGCCGGCTCCGTCATCTTTTCGGCCCGGGGGATCACCAGCACTTTGTTGCCGTTAAGCTGCGCGGTAGAATTTAACCGGCCAATACCCTGGCGAATCGCATCCACTCCCAGCTGTTTATCGCTGGTGAGCTCCGCCATGTCCGGATGGGTTCCGGCGGCAAACAGGTTACAGGCCTGGCACTGCCCACACGCGCCCTGGGGCCGACGCTGTTTGCACAGTATGGTTTTAGATAAGGCCTCGGCCAGCACCTGTTTACCAATGCCCACAGGGCCGGTAAGTAACAGCCCGTGATGCAACCGGCCTGCCGTAAGGCGGCTGATAAGTTTTTCAAAACGCGGGGTAAGCCAGTCAGGGATCAGCATGGTAAAAATGCACTAATATGACGTTTAACCTCTGCATGCACCTGTACCATATTCTGCATAGCATCCACCGTTATAATGTCACTGTCGGCGGCTGCCAGCTCCAGGTAGCGAGCCCGGGTTCGTTCAAAAAAGTCCAGCCCTGACAGCTCAATCCTATCCAGTGCTCCGCGCCCTCGGGCCCGCTGTAAGCCCGTAGCCGGTTCAACGTCCAGGTACAGGGTTAGATCTGGCTTAAACCCGTCCAGGGTCAGCGTACTGAGTGTTTGCATGGTCGTGGCGTTTATCTGTCTGCCGCCGCCCTGATAAGCCTGTGAAGATAGCTCGTGGCGATCACCCACCACCCAGTCACCCTGCTTCAAAGCCGGCAGAATTTTATTAACCAATAATTGCTTGCGCGCAGCATACATCAGCATCAGCTCGGTTTCTTCTGCCACATCTTCCTGCCAGGGATGTTTAACACACTCGCGAATAGCTTCGGCCATCGGCGTCCCCCCTGGTTCACGGGTGGTTTGACAGGCCAGGCCTGCCTGTTGTATCAGATTTACTATTAAGCTGATCACAGAGCTTTTACCCGCCCCTTCCAGGCCTTCTACGACAATAAATTTACCCTGCATATAATTACCTGTTCTGAAGCTGATACTTTCTTACAGCCGCATTGTGTTGCTGCAATGTTTTTGAAAACTGATGAGAACCATCACCTCGCGCGACAAAATACAACGCCTCTGTGATGGCGGGCTGTAAGGCAGCCTGTATCGCGGGCCGCCCGGCCATGGCAATGGGTGTCGGCGGCAACCCCCGGATAACATAGGTATTGTACGCGGTTTTTTCCCGCAGGTGAGCTCGGGTCAGATTACCATCAAAAGTCTCACCGATGCCGTAAATGACCGTGGGATCGGTTTGTAAGCGCATATTCTTATCTAAACGGTTAATAAAAACCCCCGCGATTTCAGCACGCTCTGCGGGCACCGCGGTTTCTTTTTCGATTATAGAGGCCAGTATTAGCGCTTCATAGGACGACTTAAGCGGTAAATTCGCGGCCCGTTGAGGCCATTGACTGGCTAAAAAGTCACTCATTGCCAACATCGCCCGCCGCAGAATTTCAGAAGCGCGGGTATTGTGCGTAAACTGATAGGTATCGGCTAAAAATAACCCTTCCAGCGAGGATGGCGAGGAACCGTTCTGCTTTGCCCATACATTGCTAAGCTCATTTAAGGTTTCGGGTGTAAGATCATCCTCCACATACGGATGAGTCTTTAATATCTCTCGCCATTGTGAAAACGTGAGCCCATCAATAAGGCTGACTGAAAACTGCGCTTCATCGGCACGGTTAAAATGGGAAAACGCCTCACTGACAGTCATGCCGGGTTGTAGTTGATAGGTCCCGGCTTTTACCTGTGGCTCCAGAATACCTACCTTCAGCCACACTTTTGCAACCATCGGATGTACCGGCAGCGCGCCCTGCTGTTCGAGCTGCTTCAACACCCGATGTGCCGAGCTGCCTTTTTCGATAGTGAACAGCGAAGACGTACTTAAATTAAGCGGTGTGGAGGGTTGTTGCCAAAGAAGAAAGATCCCGGCCATGGCGGCTAAAACCATCACTAACAATACCACGAGCATTGTTTTAAAACGTGTCATATTCATCCTGAAATGTCGGTTGCCATTGACGTTGCAGAGTAAGCACTTCGTCAATGGAAAACCTGAATGTTTGATTATTAAACTGCAATGTATGTACCGGCACAATCTGCATTAGCGCGTTGCAGATAAACACATTGCTAGCGTGGGTCAGCGACCCGGTGCCATACTGCCCTGTTTCACACCCGCTCCCATTGCCGGAAAATTGAGCCAGCACAAATTCTCGCATAACACCGGCCACCCCACTGTAACTTAAATCAGGGGTATACCAGCGGTTACCGGTGCGCCAGAATACATTGGCGGCACTGGCTTCAATCAGTATTCCCTGAGTATCACAAACCAGCACATCATCTACCTGGTCCGGCATCGCCTGTTTTATTAAAACCTGTTCTAAGCGATTGGTGTGTTTCAAACCTGCCAGAGCGGGCTGTCTGGCCAGCGTTACTGAGCTAAGGCCCACGCTGATGCCAGCGCTTTGCCATTGCGGGTAATGCGCCGGATACGGCGAGCCAGAAAAATGCAATCCCGGTGTGCTTGTAGCATCGCGTTTATAGCCCCGCCCCCCGGCGCCGGCACTAATCAACAGTTTGAGGGTACCCTCGCCCAGCGTCTGTGCCTGATTACGCATCGCCTCGGTCAGCTGGTCGGTATTTAACGGGATCCCCAGCCTTCGGGCGTTGTGTTGCAAACGGGCAAGATGGCGTGCGAACAACGCTATTTTGTGGTTTTTCACCCGCATGGTTGTGAATAACCCATCACCATAGTTGGCAAGGCGGTCGTTAATGGCAAATTCTGTCACACTGATGGGCCTCGTAAGCGGTTTATTGCACAGATAAGGATTATACCAACAGCCGGGTACAGGGCATAGGGAAGCCCAGACCCGGATACAAAAAAAGCAGCGTGAAAGCTGCTTTTTTATTTATAAAAATCGTTGGAGTCACAGTCGCTTAAAAATTAACGTACCGTTAGTGCCACCAAATCCAAAAGAATTACACAGTGCATAAGCGCCATCATATTCTTTTGCTTTGTGTGCCACAAAGTCCAAATCACAACCTTCACCCGGGTTATCCAGGTTGATGGTAGGCGGGGCAATCTTGTCCCGTAATGACAATAAAGTAAATATTGCCTCTACAGAACCTGCCGCACCCAATAAGTGTCCGGTCATCGACTTGGTGGAACTCACCATAAGATTAGCAGCATGCTCGCCAAATACCCGCTTAACCGCCGCCACTTCAGCTTTATCGCCCGCCGGCGTCGACGTTCCGTGAGCATTGATATAACCAATTTCGGCTTTCTCAACGCCAGCATCATTAAGCGCATTTTCCATAGCGGCTGCTGCGCCTTCGCCATCTTCAGGCGGCGACGTCATATGATAGGCATCGCCACTCATACCAAAGCCAACCAGCTCACCATAAATGGTTGCACCACGGGCTTTTGCGGCTTCATACTCTTCTAGCATTACCACACCTGCACCTTCACCCATCACAAACCCATCGCGATCAGTGTCCCAGGGACGGCTGGCCGCTTGCGGATTATCGTTGCGTGAAGACAGAGCACGTGCCGAAGCAAAGCCTGCTAATGCCAAAGGGGTAATCGATGCTTCCGCACCACCTGCCAGCATCGCATCGGCATCACCATAAGCGATGGTACGTGCGGCAATACCCAGGTTATGCACACCTGTGGTACAGGCAGTCACCACATTCAGATTCGGACCTTTAAGCCCTTCCATAATAGAAAGAAATCCGGAAATCATGTTGGTAATGGTAGAAGGCACAAAGAACGGTGAAACCCGTTTCGGCCCGCTGTTCAGCAGTTTCTGATGGTTTTGTTCGATCATTTCAAGACCGCCAATGCCAGAGCCAATCGCTACACCAACGCGGCCAGCGTTAGTGGCATCAATCTTCAAACCAGAATCTGCCAAGGCCTGTTTACCAGCGGCAATACCAAGCTGAATAAACCGGTCCATCTTTTTTGCATCTTTTTTATCGATGTACTCTTGCGGGTCAAAATCATTAACCTGACCGGCAAAACGAGTCGAATAGTTACCGCTGTCAAAATGCGTTATCTCGCCTATGCCGCTTTCGCCAGCCAGAACTTTACGCCAGGTTGCATCAACCGATTGCGCCAAAGGAGATAACATGCCAAGACCAGTAACCACTACGCGACGTTTTGTCACAAAAAGCCCTCGCATCGGAATTAAGGTAGGAAAACAGAAAACGGCCCATGGAGAGCCGTTTTGCTAAGTAAGAGGCTTACGCGTCTTTGTTTGCGTTGATGTAGTCAACAGCAGACTGAACTGTAGTGATTTTTTCAGCTTCTTCGTCTGGAATTTCAGTGTCGAATTCTTCTTCCAGAGCCATAACCAGCTCTACGGTATCAAGTGAATCCGCGCCTAAATCGTCAACAAAAGAGGCTTCTGGTTTTACTTCTTCTTCTTTCACGCCAAGCTGCTCGATGATGATCTTTTTAACGCGTTCTTCGATGTTACTCATAATTCTAGGTTTCCCTTAACGTAACTAGATATAAAAACTGCCGCTAGTTTATTTTGCAAGACCTACGCTTGCAAGCACCAGAACTAACTAATTTTCTGGTCTAACCAGCAACGAACTAAAGTCTATTAAACAATTTCTTTAAAATTTCAGGCAATTTACATTGCCTGTGGATTAGCTAACAACGCATTATAACGTTTTTAGCTCATATACATACCACCATTTACATGGATGGTTTCACCGGTGATGTACGCTGCGCCCTCACCCACCAGAAATGCGACAGTTTTCGCAATTTCTTCAGGCTGGCCCAACCGATTGGCAGGAATATCTTTGGAGATAGCATCCCGCTGATCGTCTGTTAATGATTTGGTCATATCGGTGTCGATAAAACCCGGTGAAACCACATTGACCGTAATACCACGTGAGGCCACTTCGCGCGCCAGTGATTTACTAAAGCCAATAACACCTGCTTTGGCTGCTGCGTAGTTGGCCTGTCCAGGGTTACCTGAACTGCCTACTACCGAACCCACATTAACAATGCGTCCATGTTTTTTCTTCATCATGCCGCGTAAAACCGCTTTCGACAAGCTGAAAATGGAATTTAAGTTAGTATTAATGATATCTTGCCATTCATCATCTTTCATGCGCATAAGCAGATTATCACGTGTAATACCTGCATTATTCACTAAAATATCTACTCCACCGGCTTCTTCCTTGATGATTTTTAACACTTCATCAATGGAGTTTTGATCGGTGACGTTCAGACACAATCCCTTGCCCCCGGATGCCTGCAGGTAGTCGCTGATGGCCTCAGCACCTTTGTCACTGGTCGCGGTTCCATAAACAGTCGCGCCCTGACTGGCAAGCTGCAAAGCAATGGCTTTACCAATTCCCCGGCTCGCGCCGGTCACTAATACAATTTTGGCTTCAAGATCAGACATATTGAATCCTTACTATTATTTTACAGTGCTTCCAGCGAGGCCGGTGTATTGACCGCAACCGCCTGAATCGATTTATCTATACGTTTGATCAGGCCTGTCAAGACTTTACCCGGCCCCACTTCGATAATGCGTTCTACATTCTGGCTTGCAAGGTACTCAATACTGGCAGTCCACTGAACCGGACAATATAGCTGACGTACCAGCGCATCGCGGATTTTTGCCACATCCTGCTCTACCCGTACATCGACGTTGTTGACCACAGAAACTTCTGGCGCGCTAAGTGTAAGTGAGGCCAGCGCCTCCTCAAGCTTATCGGCGGCCGGACGCATGAGTTCACAGTGCGATGGCACACTAACGGGCAACGGCAGTGCCCGCTTCGCCCCGGCATCTTTACATGCCTGACCAGCCTGGGTGGTCGCTGATTTTTCACCCGCAATCACCACCTGACCGGGAGAATTATAATTCACCGGTGCCACCACCTCGCCGGTAGCAATGGCGGTCTGCTGGCAAATATCCTGAATTTTGGCATCATCCAGACCAATGATAGCAAACATCGCACCTGCATCGGCGGGCACTGCCTGTTGCATAAATTGCCCCCGCGCTTCAACCAGTTTAACGGCATCAGTGAATTCCAGTGCACCTGCACATACCAGCGCAGAATATTCGCCAAGGCTGTGTCCTGCCATAAAATCGGCAGAAATACCGTGTTGCTTTAGTAATCGAAAAATTGCCACACTCGCGGTGAGCAGCGCAGGTTGTGTAACCTGCGTTTCATTGAGCTTATTGTCGGTATCGTTTTGTACCAGATCCCATAAGTCGTAACCCAGCGCCTGAGAAGCTTCATTAAATGTTTGTTCCACCTCAGGGTAGCTTTGCGCTAACTCTTTTAACATTTCCGGCGCTTGTGAGCCCTGACCTGGAAATACAAAAGCTGTACGAGTCATAGTCCTTCCTTATTGTTCTTGTCTTTACTGCGGTCTTTATTACTGTATTACTTAATAGCGCACCAGCGCTGAAGCCCAGGCAAAGCCGCCACCGAATGCTTCAAGTAATAAGTTCTGACCCCGCTTAATACGTCCATCCCGAATGGCCGCATCCAACGCCGTGGGAACCGTCGCGGCGGAGGTGTTGCCATAGTTTTCCAACGTCATTACCACCTGGTCCAGCGGCATATTCAGCTTTTTGGCGGTGGCTTTGATAATGCGGAAATTTGCCTGATGCGGCACCAGCCAATCCAGCTCAGACTTATCCATATTATTGGCGGCCAGTGTCTGCTCAACCAGCTCCGATAATTTGGTTACTGCCACTTTAAAGACTTCATTGCCTTTCATGGCGCCCCAGTTGGTATGAATTGACTCTTCATCGCCCCGGGTCGGGTTACCTACATACAATAAGTCTTTATATTTACCAGACGCCTGAATATGGGTGGATAAAATGCCTGGTTCGTCACTGGCTTCAATAATGGCAGCACCGGCGGCATCACCAAATAAAATGACCATGGTGCGGTCAGCCGGATCGATCAGCCGGCTAAGGCAATCGGTGCCGATAACCAGGATGCGTTTAGCCATACCTGACTTTACATACTGATCAGCCACGCTTAAGGCGTAGCAAAATCCGGCACAGGCGGCCGCTACATCAAAGGCCGGAATTTCGTCCATGCCCAGTTGCTGCTGAATCTCGCAGGCGGTACTGGGTAATGCATAGCGACCACTGGTAGTGGCGCAAACAATCATGTCAATGTCCTGGGCTTCTAAGCCCGCGGCTTCCAACGCTTTTTTACTGGCTTGTGCGCCCATGGTGGCAGCGGTTTCATCTGCCCCGATAATCCGGCGTTCTTTAATGCCGGTACGATCAGTGATCCACTCATCGGTGGTATCTACCATAACTTCTAAATCTGCGTTGGTACGCACTTCGTTGGGATAATAACTGCCGGTCCCGATAATTCGTGAATAATTACTCAAAGCTGCTCCAACAAAACCGTTTCTATTTTACTTTTTATCTGTTCGGGAACACGCAAACGCGCTTCCTGCATAGCCTGTAAAATTGCATAATAAAATGCATCGGCTGAAGCGTTTCCGTGACTCTTTACTACAATGCCGCGCAATCCTATCAGACTGGCGCCGTTATACTGGTCGGGGTTCACCCGATTATAGATAGATTTCAATAGCGGTAAGGCAATTCGCGCCATCAAACGTGACCATAAATTGCTGGAAGACTGTTTTTTAACCTCATTAACCACCAGTTTGGCTAAGCCCTCGCTGGACTTTAATGCCACATTTCCGGTGAAACCGTCGGTGACCACCACATCCGCATAGTCAGTAAAGATGTCATCGCCTTCAACATAACCAATGTAGTTAAGGGCCGGCACTTGTTTAAGGTGTTCATCAGCCACCTTTACCAGGGTATTGCCTTTGATATCCTCTTCGCCCACATTTAATAGTGCCACCCGGGGCCTTTGTTTACCCAACATTTGCTCGGCTAGTACCGATCCCATGACGGCATACTGGAATAACGCTTCAGAAGTACAATTTACATTAGCGCCTAAATCCAGCAACAACACCCGATGGTGGCCGGCGGTGGGCATAAAAGAAACTAAGGCGGGGCGGTCAATACCCTGCAGGGTTTTTATCAGATAATACGCCAGGCACATTAAGGCACCGGTGTTACCAGCACTTACGCAGGCATCGGCTTGTTTAGTCTGAACCGCTTCAATCGCGCGGCGCATAGAAGAATCTTTTTTGTGGCGTAAGGCCTGGGAAGGTGAGTCAGTCATAGCAATAACATCATCACAATGACGAACCGTTACCCGGGAACGGTCTGCTTCGGATAATTGGGCTAATTCAGGATCGATAACGCTGCGGTCACCGCAAAGAATAAAATTAAAATCGGGATGAAGGCGAACAGCCCTGAGAGCTGCTGAAAGGATAACTGGGGGACCATGATCGCCCCCCATGATATCTAACGCTAAGGTTAGCTGAGACAAAATATGTCACCAAACGTGGTTAACGTTCGATAACCTTTTTGCCTTTGTAGTAACCATCAGCGGTCACGTGATGACGACGATGCGTTTCACCTGACGTTGAGTCGACAGACAAAGTCTCGCATGTCAACGCATCGTGTGAACGACGCATACCGCGCTTTGAACGCGTTTTACGATTTTTTTGTACGGCCATAACTTACTCCTGGTCTCGCTTAAGTTCTTTCAAAACCGCGAACGGATTTGGTCGCTCTTGTTCCGGTTCGATTTCTCCGAATGTCATATCTTCCTGACCTATAGCGCACTCCTCCTCTGCATGAAGGGGTACAATGGGTAAAGCAATAATCAATTCGTCTTCAAGTACTTGAAATAAATCGACAATTCCATGGTCGTTGACCTCTACCGGATCGTAAGCTTCGGGTAACGAATCGGCCTCGTCCTGCCCCTGCACTGGGCTGAAACAAAAATCGATATCAAGTGAATGATCAAATTCACCGTTACACCGCTCACAGATAAGTGATACCTGCGTTTGTAGATGGCCGTGAAAGACAGTAAGACCCTGCGCGTCTTTTTCAAACTGTACTTCGGCGTCCACCCATTCAGCGCAGCTAACTACAGCACCCTGTAAACGTGGCATATCTTTGCTGGCAATGACACCCTGATAATCAGAACGTTTGACAGCGCTTTTAACCGGATCAACCTGGTAAGGTAATTTCACTTTCTGCATAGGGCGCGCATCTTATAGTCTCAACCCTTGCGTGTCAAAGGTTTAATCCACAGCAAGAGGCAATTTTGTTTACGGTCACCTTCACCGCAAAAACCAATTCTTGTTCCATGCATTCTTTACATAAATAATGCACTCAGTAGACTTACGCCATGTTTGCCCGCTTTGGTCAGTTTTAAATGCAAAAAATTATTCTTGCTTCTTCTTCACAATATCGTCAGGCGTTACTGGCCGGCCTGGGGATCCAGGCCGAAAATATTGCTCCGCAAGTGGATGAAACCGCGCGGCCAGAAGAAACCGGCGAACAGCTTGCCTTACGTCTGGCTATCGCTAAGTCCGAAAAAATCGGACTCCACCACCCCGAGGCGATAACTATCGGTTCTGACCAGGTAGCCGTGGTCACCCATGCCGACGGCTCCTATTCACTGATGGGTAAACCCGGCACCATCGACAATGCTATCGCCCAGCTTGAGGCCTGCGCCGGTAACCGGGTTACCTTTTATACCGCGGTGAGTCTTTATCGTAACCATCAACAGGTGAGCGCGGTAGAAGCCACCGAGGTCTGGTTTCGGCCGCTAACCCGCACCGCAATACGCAACTATGTCCAGTTTGAACAACCGCTGGATTGTGCCGGCAGCTTTAAATGCGAAGGCGTCGGGGCCTTATTGTTCGAGCGTATAGACGGACGCGACCCCAATAGTCTGATTGGCTTACCTGCTATGTTGCTACGCGATTTATTTGCCCGGCTTGATATTGACTTGCTGGCCCTGGCGACAAGCAAGAGCTAATTGACGTAACGATAGCGCGGGCGGTATCGGCTGATTAAAAGACCTTGCGCTACCATTATTATGGCCAGCTGGTGGATGCTAGCCCATTAGATAATGTTGCAACTCTGGTACCGAGTCTACCACTGCCACCGGTAAGTGAGCCTGTAACCGTTCGGCATCATGGACCCCGTAGGTCACGCCGATACGATCCATACCCAGTTGCTGTGCCATTTGCATATCGTACACTGTATCGCCAATCATGACCGCTTCATGTACACCGAAACCGGTTTCGGCCAGTAACTGCTCTAGCATGTCAGACGAAGGCTTAGACTGCGCTTCGCAGGCGGTCCGCGAAGCTACAAAGAAATCACCAGTGGCCGTATGTTTCCAGGCCCGATCCAAACCCCGACGGGCCTTACCGGTGGCGACCGCTAACTGCTGGCCATTCGTATGCAATGCAGTGAGCAATCCGGTGGCGCCTGCAAACAACGGGCACGGGCGCTGGTCTTTGGCTATATAGGCTTGTTTATATGCCGTTACAATAGCCTCTACCTGCTCACTATCATCAATACCAAATAGTTGCGCCACCGCCGGGTGTAAACTGATACCAATGATATTGCCTACCTGCTCGGCGCTGGGCACCGGCATGTCACACTCAACCGCGGCCTGCTGCATACATTCAACAATTTTGGCCACCGAGTCCATCAGCGTGCCATCCCAGTCAAAAATAACCAGTTTATAAGCTTTCATCTCAGGCGCTCCAACGTTGCTGCTAATACTTTATCCAAGGGCGCTTTAAAGGTTACTGGCTCGCCGGTTTGCGGATGCTGAAACCGAATACTGGCGGCGTGCAGAAACAACCGGTTAAGGCCGGCTTGTTTCATGGCCTGGTCAAAGTCAGCTTCGCCATATTTATCGTCACCGGCGATAGGGTGGCCAGCGTGTAAGCAATGTACCCGAATCTGGTGGGTACGACCGGTAATGGGCGACGCTTCTACTAAGGTGGCAGATGAGAAGTTTTCTAAAATCCGGTAGCGAGTTTCAGAAGGCTTGCCATCGTCGCTGACACTGACCAGTCGTTCTCCTGATTGCAGCACATTTTTACGTAGCGGCGCTTTAACCTTGAACCGGTTTTTTGGCCAGCTACCGGCTACCAGCGCCTGATATCGCTTATCCATCTGCCCCATACGCAATTGTTCATGCATATGACGTAACGCCGAGCGCTTTTTGGCAATAAGAATACAGCCGGAAGTATCGCGATCTAACCGATGTACCAGCTCCATAAAACGCGCATCAGGACGTAAGGCTCGAAGGCCTTCAATAAGTCCGAAACTCAAACCACTGCCCCCATGTACGGCAATGCCTGAAGGCTTGTTGATAACCATCAGCCGGTCATCTTCAAACAAAATATGAGATTCAAGACTGGCGACTTTATCCAGCTTAGGGTTCACCGGGGCTGCCGCTTCGGTCACTCTGACCGGGGGCACACGAACAATGTCTTCGGCCTTTAATTTATATTCGGGTTTAACCCGACCTTTGTTTACCCGCACTTCGCCTTTACGCAAAATCCGGTAAATCATGCTTTTGGGAACACCCTTTAATTGAGTGCGCAAAAAATTGTCTACCCGCTGACCGGCCAGATCGGCGTCAATGGTGACAAACTGTACTGAGGGAGAGCTATCTTTATTCATGGGGCCGATTATAAAACAAATGTGAGCACGAACCTAAAAAAGATTGTGCTGTTGCCGGGGATCGCTTTAGCAGCCTCAACATGCAACCTTGGCGGGTCTCGCAACTCACCCAAAAATGATGAAAAACTGACCTGTGACAGTTGACTTTTTTACTGATAAAGAACTTCGCTTGCCTATTTCAAGAAATTGGTGCGATAATCAAGAGGTTTTAACGCGCCAGAAAACGAGCGCCGTTGAAATGGCAAGAACTGAAAAGTTAACCAACTGGTTGTAATGATTCGGCATAATAAAATTATCCAATGCCTGAAGTGAGCAAAAACAAAGACGGTAGTACTAAAACTGTCACTCATAAGAATATTACAACACGAAAACACCAAGTTCGCCGTTTAGTAAAACAGAATTGAAATGACAATTGCCCATGACTGAAAGGTCAGTATTACCACAGTCAGGCGATGCAAACACACAATATTGAAGGGCCGTCGTTCCCGACACCCGCTGATAAATAAAGATGCCTGTATTTTCGTAGCTCAGGCCATTAGCAATAAAGGGTAATGCGACAGAACAACAAATCCCATACCATGCCGGGAGGCGTCGTGTTGAGGATTTGCACATGTCAGTTTAATTTTGTGTCTGAACGGCTGTACAAAATACAGAGTTAGATACAATGAAAAGAATGCTAATAAATGCAACTCAGCAAGAAGAGTTGCGCGTTGCGCTGGTTGATGGCCAGCGCCTGTACGACCTGGACATCGAAAGTCCGGGCCACGAACAAAAAAAAGCGAATATTTACAAAGGTAAAATTACCCGCGTAGAGCCCAGTCTTGAAGCCGCTTTTGTTGACTACGGCGCTGATCGCCACGGCTTTCTGCCGCTAAAAGAAATTGCCCGCACTTACTTCCCGAAAGGTTATAAATTTGAAGGCCGTCCTAACATCAAAGATGTTATTAAAGAGGGCCAGGAAGTTATCATTCAGATTGATAAAGAAGAGCGTGGGCAAAAAGGCGCCGCACTGACTACTTTCCTATCTTTAGCCGGTAGCTATCTGGTACTGATGCCCAACAATCCCCGGGCCGGTGGAATTAGTCGCCGCATCGAAGGCGATGAACGTACCGAACTAAAACAGGCCATGAGCAAACTGGAAATTCCGGATGGCATGGGCCTGATTGTACGGACTGCCGGCGTAGGCAAATCCTATGAAGAGCTGGACTGGGACCTGCGCGTGCTGCTTAAGCACTGGGAAGCGGTGAGCGAAGAAGCCAACAAGCGCCCTGCCCCGTTTCTGATTCATCAGGAAAGCAATGTTATTGTACGTGCAATCCGGGATTATCTGCGTCGTGATATCGGCGAAATTCTGGTAGATAAGTCAGCGATCTACGAGCAGGCGCTGCAACACATTCAACTGGTTCGCCCGGACTTCGCCAATCGTGTGAAAAAATACGATGGTGATGTGCCGCTGTTTAGTCACTATCAAATTGAAAGTCAGATTGAATCAGCGTTTCAGCGTGAAGTTCGCCTGCCTTCTGGCGGCTCAATTGTCATAGATCCGACCGAAGCCCTGACCTCCATTGATATTAACTCGGCGCGGGCCACTAAAGGTGGCGATATTGAAGAAACCGCACTGAATACCAACCTGGAAGCAGCCGATGAAATTGCTCGTCAGCTACGCTTGCGGGATGCCGGTGGTCTTGTAGTCATTGATTTTATTGACATGACCCCGGTTCGTCATCAGCGTGAAGTGGAAAATCGTTTGAAAGAAGCGGTTCGCAACGACCGGGCACGAGTCCAGCTGGGGCGCATCTCCCGGTTTGGTCTGCTTGAAATGTCACGGCAACGGTTGCGCCCGTCTCTGGGTGAGTCCAGCCACCATGTGTGCCCGCGCTGCTCCGGCCATGGCACCATTCGTGGTACTGAGTCACTGGCGCTATCGATTCTTCGGATTATGGAAGAAGAAAGCATCAAGGACAATACCGGCCAGATTGAAGCCCAGGTTCCGGTGGCAGTCGCCACGTACCTGCTCAATGAAAAGCGTAAATCGGTAAATGTGATTGAAAAACGTCATAATGTGAACCTGCTTATCATTCCTAATGCCAATTTAGAAACACCGCATTATGAAGTTACCCGTCGCCGACCTGAAGAAGTTATCAAGGACGCCAGCTACGAAGTATCACTGCTTGAAACCCCAACCTCAGATGCTGATAAACCTACCGCGACTGTCGCCAAGCGCGAAGAGCCCGCGATTAAAGGTATGGTAGCTCCTGATGCAGCACCCGTAGTACCTCCTAAACCGGTAGCCCAGCCAAAACCGGCAGAAGCATCTACTTCGCTACTGGGACAGGTGTCAAAGTGGCTTAAAGGTCTGCTTGGCTCAGGAGAAACGGAACAGCAACCTGCCGAGCAAACGGAGAAAAGCGAGTCTCAATCGCAAAATCAGCGTTCGCGTAATCAGCAGGACCAGCGCAACCGTAAACCACGCAACAATAATAAACAGCGTCGTGGCCGTAATGGCGAAAGAAGCGAACGCAATGACAAAGGCGAGCGTGAAGAAAACCAGACTCAGGGTAACAAGGGTCAGGGACAAGGCCAGAATACCAGCGAACGCCGTGGTAAAAATGCGCCGTCAAATCGCAAGCCTCGTAAACCTCGTGAGGACAAATCTGATACCAGACAGGACCCTAAACAGGAGTCTAAGCCGGTAGCGGAAACCAAATCCCCAGCAGGCAACAAGGACACTAATAAAGATACTCAGTCTGCCCCTAAGAAAAAGCAGTTGGCAGAGCGTCGTAAGCGTCGGGATATGCGTCGCAGCGTGCGTGTGGGTAATGAAGTAGTGGCTGATGCACAACATACTGATGAAAAGAGTGTTAACCCGACACAGACCGCTGCATCACAACAGGACTCCAAGCCATCGCCAAAAGCCCAGCAAACTACCGAGCAGGTTACTGAGCATGAGCAGGTGGTAAATACCAAATCAGAGTCTGGTGAAGACACCAAACGTGAGGGCAATGGTAACCGCGGTCGCAGTCGTCGTTCACCCCGCCATGTTCGGGCCGCAGGTCAGCGCCGCAAAAAAGAACAGAATGATACTGATTCTGCAAACTTTGATTCGGACAATGTTAATTCGCCCTCCCAGGAGCAGGCAGCGGTGGCTCAGCAACAACCGCGTCCTACCCCTGATGAGCGTGTAGCTGATAATGCCGTGGCAGCAGATACCCAGAATCAGGGTGAAACCGGTAAACCTGCTCCTGATGCACCACGTAGCGATGTTAACGAAACCATCGCCCAGCCTGTGGAACAGCCAGAGCAACTTGATAGCGAAACCCTGTCCCCAGCAGCTGAAGCGGAACCAGTAGTCATGCCTGAGAAAAAGGCCACAACTAACTTTGCGCAAAAGCCTCGTCAGAAATATCGCGCCGATGGTATGAGCTCTGACAATCAGACTGAACAATCTCAGGACACTACACAAGAACCTGAGAATAGCGTCAGCAAAGTACAGTCAGCAACCAGCTCAGACCATGCTACTAAACAGGCCAAAGATAAAAAAGCTCTGGCAAAGGCTGAACCAGAAGCCGCCGAAACTCCTGCGGCAGAATCAGCGCCTGCAGCTTCAAAAGAGCCTGCAACTTCGGCACAGCCCGGTAATAGTGCTGCCTCTGAAGCTGCTGACAAGCCTGCAGCCGAACAGCCTGAAACACCGGAAGTCGCCAAGCAGCCTGAGACCGACCAGTCTGATGCTACCGCCGGCAGTGCTCCTGCTCAGGCAGAATCAGCAGCTAAACCGGTAGCCACCCCGGTCAGCAGTGAAGCTGAAACACCTGCACAGCCTGAACCAGCCGAGCCGGTGGCTGTTGAAGCCGCAACGCAAACCACTGCTGTTGAGTCTGAAGGTTCTGACGCGCCTGCGAAAGACCATGAGGCAACGGCAAATCCGGTAAACAGTCCGGTGGCGACTTCCCAGGCCAGTGCGGCAGCTCAGGCTCCGGGAAGCCAGGCTCAGGCACCAAAAGCAGCGGCTAAGCCGGTAAGTGCCAGCGCTGAAGTTGCTCAGAAATTGACTGAAGTCTGGATGGCCAGCAGCCGGGGTAAATATAATGCCTCACATCCTATGGCTCTGCCGGCACAGGTAGACGATCAGTTCGGTGATGTCAGCCTTACTGCCCGTGATGATAGTGCCCGTCCGGCGCTGGATGTCTCAGGCCGAACTGCGGCCCTGGCGCACAGCAAGTCAAAGGCTTCGGCTCCAATGGCTAGGCCTGGTAGCAGCGACGCTGCTTAACCAGAACGATACAGGCCTGCCAGCTTTGCTGCAGGCCTTTTTATTATGTCTGAATCTGTAAACCCACAATTATTGCACTACGTCTCCCAGCTGCTGGATGACCCCTCTCTATCTGACTGTCAGCTTCTGCAAACATTGTGGAGCGGCTATGGTCAGTGTTTCCGTTTTCATAGCCAGCAGTATAATCTGTCGCTGGTC
>VMHT01037327.1_pt1 | contig 55013 bp, 72 predicted proteins | sample 4693611 | NCBI WGS metagenome assembly VMHT01 (sample SAMN12280063, study PRJNA550983) | marine metagenome | isolation source: seawater sampled from same location over 5 years 0.02-0.2 micron viral filtrate | place: USA: collected off the coast of southern California halfway between the port... ... | reverse complement strand
TTACACCGTCAACGCTTACTACGATGTCTTCTTGAGCTACAGTCTGGTTTAACGTAAAGACCGTTGTAGAGTTATCTCCGTTGAACTCCTGCGTTGCAGGTCTTGATGAAAAACTAGAACCAACTTGACTTCCTATGTATGGCATTATTCCTCCTATGTACTAATAGCGTCCACTACAGATACCCAAACATCTGCACTGCTTGCCGTATTGCTTTTTACTTTTAGTGCATCCCCAGACTGCATTACAATTTTTGCGCCTCCATCCAAAACCTGTAAAGAAGACCCTGAAGGTATGGGCGCATCTTTAATTAGATGAATATCATTAGAACTATCGTTAATGTACACTTCAACCGTAATCTGCGATGTTGTAACATTTGCCACCATGATCCCAACTATAGCATCGTCTGAGTTTGCTGTTCGTAAAGTTACGGCACTTGTGCCTACACCGTTGGCTGTATTCCGTTCAAAATCTTGTGCCATCTATTCTCCTTTACAATGCTATCGCCATAGCTGTAGCAAAACCTTTACTTGCTGAATCTGCTGACGCATATGTTTTTACATCAGAGGCAGGTACAGATTTCATGGTTCCCCCATCATTAACGATTATGCCGTCACTATCTGCTATTGTTATAGAGCTGCCTACAGAAGTTCCACCATCTAATAAATTTAACTCTGATGCCGTAGCATCAACCGCAGCCAGTTTAGTAAAATCAGCCTGAACCAATCCTGACACACCATCAAGTAGGTTTAACTCCTCTGGTGTCGATGTAATCTGCGTGGTACTCGCTGCTGCAAGAACAGGCAAAGTACCTGATTGATTGGGCAAGCTAATTGTTCTGTCGGCTGTAGGATCAACTGTTGTGAGTGTTGTCTCGTGTTCGTTGGCTGTAGAACCCTCAAAGACCAAAGTGTTCTGAACATTTATGGTTGTACTGTCTACTGTTGTGGTTGTACCACTTACTGTCAAATTACCTGTTACTGTAAGGTTATCGTTCACAGTTGTCTCTGAGGTGGTATGACCGATAGATATAGCCGTTCCTGATACACCTGTGCCTACCGCTACAGACTCACCACCATCCCCAGTATCCACAACGAGGTAATTATCTGACCCTTGCTTAATAGTAAATGCTGTTGCTGAGTTGTCGGACACCGCTACATTTATATCTGTGCCGTCTGGACTGATAGAGTCTATAGCTATATCGCCTACGTTGGTAATATTATTGTCACCAAAACTTACGTTATCGCCAAAGGTTTTATTTGTCAGCGTGGCAGTCGAAGCTGTTGAGACTAGTCGAGCATCACCACCTGTACTAGGTAGGGTTAGTGTATTATTGGCACTCTCAGAGTGAGGGGCTGCTATAACAAGCTGACCATGACTATTATTCTCACAGTTAAACTGTATGGCTCCCTGATTGGTATTCCCTTTGACTGTAACGTGTCCTGTTCCGTTTGGAGCTAACTCTAAATCTGCATTGGATGTGGTAACAATATCATTACCATTTAGGTCTAGATTGCCACCTAACTGAGGACTCGTGTCGTTTACTACATCAACACCTGTGAGACTTGCGCCACTTCCACTAAAAGCAGTGGCTGTTACTGTGCCTCCGATGGACACGTTATTACTACCGTCTTCAACAACAATCTTACTTGCAGGGACGGTTATGAATACTTCTTTAGTGCCTACACCAAGATCTACTTTATTCCCACTATTTGAACTAGCAAAGATAGTACCTCGTGCTAACGTGTTAGAAGAATATGTACCAAGCCCAACTTCAAACGCATTATTAGTGTTATCTACAATCGCATAGTAGGTAGTATCTGAATTAGATAAATTAGCAGAAAACCTTTCAAAGTTGGTTACAGCAGCGGCTAGAGTAAGTGTCCCTGTCCCTGTGGTTACAGTCGATTCTTTTACTCTATCTTCTATTTTAAATGCCATTATGCTATCCTTATCAATGCGTTACTTGCGTCATTGGTTGGAAAGTTTATTTGGAACGACCCACTTGATGCGGACTTATCTGCTCCAAAGTCTAACACACATACCGCCTTATCACTATTTGTATCATTATATATCAACGCCCCTCGCGCAGTTAAAGTAACCCCAGAAAATGTTAAGGTGCTAAACTGTGTTGTAGCTGTTGAAGTAGACTTTAATGAAGGGGCAACGTTAGTTAGTGTACCACCCCCTGCTGTATAACCGCTAGAAGACACTTCATTAGAAGCCGAGCTGCTGTAGGCTGTGACTGTAGCATCCATAGTGCTACTACTTCCCCCTAGACTATCATTACCTGCCTGAGAGTTCGTATACATAGCAAATTTAAAAGTATTCCCACTACCTGTAAAGTTATGTACACCTTCTAGTAACTCTTGTTTAAATGAATTACATAATGCGTTGCCTGAAAAAGCCATTATATTCTCCTTATGTGTTCTGCAAGTTTATCGTATCCTGCATCTTTTATTGCATTATATATTGTTACTCTATCATGTTGTATAGCTTGTTTCATGTACTCTAATACGACACGCTCTAAGTCACTACGAAATGCTTGTGCCTGATCTCTTATGGCGGGTGGCGCGGTGTCGCTTACAGCTATAATTTTATCCAAACATAACGCTGTAACCTCTTCAGGAGTTAAACCTCTATTATCAGTGGTTATTACATCTACACTAAAGTTTTCGCCCATTTTTATTGCATTTGTTAACATTAACTAGCCTCTACCTTATACGTTCCAGATCTGTAGTTATCTGTAACATTTCTACCCTCATATGCGTTTTTAAGCAACGTAATTGATTGTAAGTACAGTTTCTCGTAGTTCTGTATGACATCTGGTTCTTGTTTTTGAAACCGCACGGCCTCTATCAATGCTCCATTTAACAAGGCTGAATCAAAGTCATCACCCAAGAAAGTATTAGTAGCTGTAACGATAGACGTTGGATAGTGACCATAATAAAGTTCTACATTATACGCAGCATCAGGTGTGGGTCCTAGTATGAAAAATCCGTCTGACCACTGTGAATAGTGCTTTGGTGTACCTGTTGTAGAAGGGTTTGGATACGCTTCACGCATAAAATTAACATCCTTATATAACAAATAAGAATAAGAGTTACCTGCTGTCGTATATATAGCCATGCTGTAAGCATATAAAAAATCTGATGGTAGGGCTAAATACTTATTACTAGACGTGGTTGCAGCTGAAACATTTTTACGTAAAGCAGGGATCTGTACAGTGTTGTATATCTTCTGTTCAGCCTGCTGTATAAACATGTTTACCTGTGCATCTGTAAACGTCGTTTCACATATGTCAGCTATGTTTGTTTTTAACTCTGTATAATTCATGTTGTCACCGTTACTGATCCCACACCACTGAGCATTTTTAAGCTACTGCTTTTGCTTAGTCCATAGTTGTTCTGCCCATCACCTACAGGGTTCCAACCCCACGCATAATTTCTACTCTGCTCATACCCTACAAAGTCAGGACGTGGGTCACGTATTGCCTGGGGGTCTCGTACAGGAAACATACCTTGTTTATTCTGTGGGTGATCGGGACTAAAGCATTGTGGGCATGCCTTAATATTAGTATTCCTACCTCTAGTGATTATGTTGCGTAACTCACGTAGCTTGAAACGAAATCCACAAATATCGCATTCGGCTATCGCTCTTTTGATAGATGCAAATGCTACAGTCACTAGATCCTCCCTACTCGTGGTACAAACCGTTCAGACACTTTCTCCCTGTCTTCACCAGCTGCAAGATTATACTGCTCATCATAATCAGCTTTCAACATCTGTAATCTGCCCGATAGTTCAGGTGTTTTCATAGCTATGTTATACGCTAACCCTGCCACCAGACAAGGTAAAAATCTAAAGTTCATATCTGCTGTTTCTATACCATTACCTGCATCTTCCATACGTCGTAGTCGCCAATATACAAAACTGTAAGACTTATCAGGCACAGGCCATAGGTTTATTCGCGGTGCATCACGTAGTCGTTCAACCCATACTTGGATGGGCCTACCACGTATTAACTTGTTAGGGATAGTAGCGAAGGTACTCACACCAATACGACTTATGGTGAGATCAGATTGTGTAGATCCCCCGTCACCATACTGGCCCCCAGAACCACTGTCTCCTGTTCGTATAACTTGATCTAATAGGTCTATAGTATCTGCAGGGAGTGTGTATTGTGCTGTACCTGCTGTAACAGCCTGTGTTGCACTGTCTATTGTCCAGAGATTCAAACCCCTGTTTTGCCATTCTATAGTCAGTAAGTTCATGGATCTGCGGGCAGTTCTTAGATCATATCCAGAACGCATCTCACGACCTGCACGTTCCCACGCTTCTTCAGCGATCTCTGTGAAGTCCATGTTAAATGCTGTAGTACCCGATGTAGCCATAATTAGTCCTTACTAGGTGTATGTAAGACGTGTGTAAAATAGTCGTTTACTTCTTTCAACAAGTCTCCTTTTGATTTACGTCTATCTAACTCTACACCATGTTCGCGCATCATGGCTTCTAATTCTAGCTTTGTCATAGACTCATAGTTAGGGGGATCGTCAGATACTACCTCTGCTACAGGTTCCTTAGTCATACCTCCCATAGACTTTAGTCTTGCTTCAGCTTCTTCTTTTGTCATCGGGTCAAACACAACAGTGGTGTGTGTCCCGTTACTATTCTTTTCTGCTATTTGATACACAGGTTCTCCTGTTGCAAATGTACCGTTCTGTATAAGTTCCATGATACCTCCTAAATATATTGTGTTTCCTTACGCCTACCTTCCATTATAGCCCCACACCCTCGTGCGATACCACGCCTCCGTCGAGCAAGCCCACCCCCGCTGAGTTTTACTGTAGCAGGTTTGGTATTTTTTACCACAGTTTTACCTTTTGAGCCTTCGCGCTTCTTTTTCTTAGCTGTAGTAGCTCGTTGAGACTGACTAAGACTATTAGCTTTACTGCGGGGTAAACATCTATCAGGATTTTTCTTGTCCTTAGACGTACCACATTTGCCTTTTATCTTACCGTCAGTACCGATACGAACCCAGTCTTGTTTTACCCAATCTTTTAAAGCGCCCATTACTTTTTCTTCTTGCCTTTCGCACCCTTTGCATAGTTAGGGTCTTTGCAGTATTTAGATGCTGCCATATTAGCGTAGGCGCTTGGGTACGTATCAAATGTACGTTTAGCCCAAGCTTTACCTGATGGGCATATCTTGCCCCCTTTTTTATAGTATCTACGCATCATGCCTTTACACCATTTTCGCTGGTCTTACGCCTTTTTGTGCTATACCTGCGCCTCTTACCTTGGCTTTAGACTTCTTCTTGCCACCTTTAGCACCGCCTTTGACCATCTTACCTTTAGCCATCATCTTCTTGGTCATGCCCCCACCAGCCATTTTCTTGATAGCTCCGCCTTTGGCTTTAAAACCTATGTTATTTCTGACAGCTTCAGGTAGTTTACCAAGACCTTTATTCCCAGCAGGTACATCTTTTAAGACTTTTTTACCCATAGCGTAGCCTTTTTTAGTCTTACCGCCAGCCATCATTTTCTTGACCATTTTACCGTTAGCCATCATCTTCTTCTTTTTAATCATCTTCTTGCTCCTCGTATAAGTTATTAAAAACACGTTGGGTGTCCCAAACGTATTCGTGGTTCTGTTTAGAATGAAAAGTATGTTGATTCGGTCTGAAGTCTGGTGCGCCTTGACCAGTCTCAAACCACGCAGGGTGTGTAACACGAACCCGATTGTTAGGTAACGCTACTATGTTACCTGTATACTCTCCTGCATCTAACAGTTCAAGAACGTGACTCTGTTTGTGTTGGGCAGGATCGTCCGCTACTTCACTGTTTGTGTAGTCCACAGTAAAATAGTATTTCGCAGGATAGAACTCTCCATCTACCTTGGCTATCCAAGGGGCAGGTGTAGCTCTATTCAATACGTAAACTGAATGATCGTGAGACATACAATCCCACGGTTGTGCTATATACGGTGGCATCTCTGTGGGCCACTCTTCGTAACTGGTATCAGCAACCAACGCTGTTATAGGCATTCTAGCCCACATGGCTCCACCATGTACGTTTGGCTCATCCGTGTCGTCAGTCTCGCACCCAGTAAATATTACTTGGAAACTTAGACTTCGGTTCGGCATTGTTGTTACAGCTATAACCATTACGTGTAAAAATTCTCCTTGATACTCTATAAAATTCTTCGTGTACTCTCGTCTTACCCATGCTTTAAAATACGGTACATTACTTTGTAAATACGCCATCTTTCTTCTTTCTCTCTTTCTCTGCCTTTTTCTTCCTCTTCTGGGAAAGCTTAGACATTTTGTTTGGTGAGTTTTTGATCTGCTTACCCATTTGTGCGCGAGATATTGTCATTAACACCTCCACCTTCTTCTTGCTTGTCGTAACCGACTGTTCGGATCTTTTGCTGCTTTTGGAAACTTCTTCATCTGACCTGCACTTCTAGCGCAATATGACTTTCTTCTTGCTGCTCGCTTGCCTGTAGGTTTCTTCTCCGTTACAGCCGTCTTCAACTTAGATCCAGGGTTTTGCCGTCTGTATTTAGCAACACCCTTTGCCGTCATACCCGCGCCAGACTTAGTGGGGCGTTTATCCCCACTTTTTATGGACATACCTTTCATGCCCTTGTCTTTGCGAACCTTACCGCCTCTTTTGTAGTCGTTACGCATAACTAGGCATTATGACAGAAACAAAGTAAGTTTGTTGCCACTGCCAGTAAAAGCGTTGATGTAAACACCACTTTCTGCAAGAATGCCATCATCTGGAATATTTAAGTGATGCAGACCTGTTGGAAAACTTTGAACCAATATATCTGATCCACCTGAACCATCTTTAATAGTTACGGCTCCAGCTGAGTTAGCAAAAATAACAAGTTGTCTTAGCCTTGATCTAGCAGGGCCAATAACTGCGGCAGCATCACCTTGATCGTGATTGAAGGCTTTTACATCTGATCTAGCCATTTATACCTCCTATTACTGGTCAGCAAAAGCTGGCGCATCTTCAGAGACTACGTTACCCCAAATATAGTAATTTGTGCTGTCTTTAGCTACTATATTTATTTCCATGCTTCCAAAATCAGTTAATGTTAACTTTGAGTTAGAACTACCGTTTGCATACACACTGACATTATCTGCGTTGGTATCTAAATGCTGAACATTTCCTAGGAAAAAATTAGTATTACCAGGAGTGATAATAATCAAGTTTTCTGCTTCTTCTGCTGCTCCCGCATAGATAAACTTAAACGTAGCTCCTGCAACTGGTGCTGGCAATGTTATTGTTCTATTAGATGCAAGTGCTGGCACAGCAAGAACTCTCCCACTATGTGTTGCATTATCAAGTGTTTTATCTTCATCACCTAATGCAACTGGTGCGTCACCCATAGTAATAACTTCTGTTATTGTGCCAGTAGATGAATTTTTACTGATTGTTTTAATTGTACTTTCAGACCTAATAGGGCCTGCGAATGTAGTGTTAGCCATGTGAACCTCCTTGTCGTGGCTGAAGTCAATCACACTATGTGATTGTCAAGGTAAGCGTAGTATAAAGTAAAAAAGGGCGACCCGCAAGCCGCCCCTTTGATTTTTTCTTAGGCTCCTGGGGAACCAAAGATTCCTAATGGATCAGATACACCGAAAGAGTATCTCTCTCTAGCCTTGTATCTGCTATTGCCTGTATCAAAGTCAGCATCCATAGACGTAGCCATTGGACTACGTGTAAAGTGCTTAAGACCGTTTGGTACATCCGTTAGTAGGAAGAAAGCGTCTGTATCAGTCAAATAGTGATTGATAGTATAGCCTTCTGGGATAGAACCATTATTGCGTAGTGCATTAAGGTCGTTATCCGCAGTTCCTACTCTACCTTCAGTTTCTAACAATCTTGTTGCCACAAACTGTAGATTCGGTGGGATCACTAACTTTCGAGGTCTCGCTGCAATGAGAAGTCCTCTTTCATCAGTCCAACCTGCGATCTGAATAACTGCGGCTTCCAAAGAAGTCTCGTTAAGATCAGCAGCTACTGATGGTTCGTTAGAGTTAGTTCCACCACTCACTAATGGATGCGCAGTAGAACAAAGCTCCACTCCATCTCCGTAAGTAGTACCAGAGTCAAAAGCATTGTTTAGAATAGTTGCTGCTTTTACCTGCTTAGTGTACGCCATTGCACGAGCTAGTGCTTTTGTATAACGTGCTGACAAAGAGTCATACAAGTTATCTTCGATAGCCTCCTCAGTAATTGCGAAGCCCATCGCCACTGTTTCGTGTGTGTAGCGAGCTGTGAATGCTTCCTGTGCATTGTCATATTCGATGGCAGAACCTTCGTCTTTGACTGGTGCAGCAGAAAAGCCTGATAGTTTAGTTTCTTCTTCAAAAGAACGATCAGAAGTCTCTGATTCAAAGACCTCCGCGTGTTCTTCCCCGTATTTTGCATACTCTAAACCGAATAGTGCATTAAGACCAGGAAGTAGCTCTTTAAGAAGTTGCGCTCTAGAAATTGCCATTGTCTATACCTCCTACAGTCCAACTGGGTTACGATAAGCGTGTCCACCGATGAACACGTTACTACCATTATCAGTATGTGTGCTGTATATGACAAGCACTTCTTGGAAGGTATCGCTACCTGTCGCGGTGGTGTCAACTACATCAATGATTTGAAATGGTAGTGTTGAAGTGGTAGCAACGGAGTTATTGACAGCAAGCTTAGATGCACCGTTAGCAGTATTTAGTGTATTGCTAATGATGGCAGTTTTGTTGCCAATAGCCGTTCTTCCCAATGTTGCCATTGTCGTACCTGAAGAGCATATAGCTGCTTTAAGTATGATGTCTGGATCATCAACAACAAACGCATGAATATCACTAGCAACAATGCTGCCAGGATATTGGTTGTTGAATGTTAGCTGTTTTGTATTAGGGTCGGTATACGAACAACCCATGAAAACACCTAATGTCCCAGTGGCTGGGAAAGCGGATGTACTTCCGTCACGTTCGATAGTTCCGTCGTTTACACGCTTCACTAAGTCGCCTTTTCCGATAGCTGTGCCGTAATTGCTAGCTATCTTCATTTGTCGAGTAGCACCTGTGTAGGAACGACCACCAATCAAACCAACGGGTACTAGCCCATAAGGGGCATCGATAGTTGGATAAGCCATAAAAATAGTCTCCTGTTAAAATTAATTGCCTTTGCCAAAAGTGACCTTAGTCTTCCGTTCGTTAAATAACGGCATTCTAGGGTCGTTTTCTCGCATGAGGTTGTTGTCTACTGACTTCATCTGATTATCGGTCTGAGACTTATAGTACGCAGTCCTCTGATCTTTAAGTTCAGTTGGAGCCTTACACAGCATTAGTCCCCCTATTACAATGTTATCTTTGAACCGTTCGTTCTCAATAGTTACCAAAGTAATTTCTGGGTGATCCGTTGCTTTTACTGGTTCCCAACCCTCACGTAATTTGGAGGAAACATTAGTGGCATCGACTTGACCTTGAGTGCTTGTTCGTATCCAACGGTACGTATATCCTGGCTCTGGCGTAGGTGAAGGTAACGTTTCGGGTCGCTGCCAAGCCTTCTTTTGTACTGTCTTCTCACGAGTTTCAAGTTCTCTGTTAATTCTGTTTTCAGCCATTATTCTTTCCTCATTTCTTCTGCAACCTTTTGGGCGTATAATTCGATAGGTACTCCTAATCGTTTCGCTATGGCGACTTGTGTTTGCGTTAGCTTTACCTTTTTGGGTGCTACGCTCCGCGTTGCGGGTGCAACCACATTAGCCTGTTTTTTCGGCTTTTCAGCCTCTTCGGTCTCTGCAATCTCTTCTTCGAACTCATCTGGGAAGAGCTGCCGCATACGAGAATCGATAGCCTCGTAGTATTCGTCACTCTGCAAATCAACTCCTTGCTTGGCAAGTTTGTTGTGCAAGCCCAGTGCCAGACTTGTCATCTCATCGTCTGTACCGAACCAAGTGTTCTTTTTTGCCCAATCCTGCGCTCTTGGATCTACAGTAGGAGCAGTAGGTTTAGACTCTTCTTTACTTTTTACCTCATTAGATTCTTCCTGTAAAGCGGGAATCTTTACATTGTTTAACTTGTCAGCCTTTATCTTTGCACTTGTTAAACTTTCTTGTGCAGTAAGAATAGCGTCTGCGTCACCTGCTTCATACGCTGTCTTGTATGCGTTCTTTGCTTGGGCAAGCTCAACTTCTGCTGTTTTCTTAGCTTGTTCAACAAGAGCTGTCTGATTCTTGTTAACACTACCTTTTAGTTTGTTGTTCTCATCCTGTATGGACTTTACAAACCTTTCCAGCTCATCACGCTCTCGTATAGCGGCTTCTTTTGCTCGTCTTTCGTCGTGATAGCCCTTACCTAAATGTTTTATCCGCTGTTGAACCTGATCCGAATATTTCTTAAGCTCCTCTTCAGTAATCTCTTCAGGTGGTGTAGAAGGTTTACGATTCCTGTCAGCTTTCGGTGTATCATTGACAACTTCAACTTCAAGCTCATCTTTAGGAGCAGCTTTCGCGCTTCCTTTATCTTCTGCTCCGTTAGCTTTTGGTTCATCTTTTTCTTCTTTCTTACCTGATATATCAACCTCTATAGCACTAGAGTTCTCTATCTCTATATTTTGCTTCGCTGCATCCGCGTCAGGATCAGGGAATGAATATTCTACTTTTTCAAATGCCATTTTTTACCTCTTATGCTCTCGTGATACCACGAGGATCTGCTACTACAGCCTCTATAGAATCATCGTTTAATAAACGATACTCTTTTCCAGCTACCTTAAACCGTGTTCCGCTGTTTGCTCGGAACATAACAAAGTCACCTTCTTTACACCATGCGCCATCAGGAAACCGTTCTTTGTCTCCGTACGCCCCGTCTCCCATGTCTATTACGAGTCCCATGATAGACATTATGTAGTCATGATGTACTTCTTTATCTGTTTTCAAAACGCTAGTATTCCCATACGTCTTTTCTATTTCAGGCAAAGCTATAAGCACTCTATACCCTACAGGTCGTGGTAGTTGCTGCTCTAGTTCGTTGTCCGTCAGTTTTACTGCTTCAGTCATCGTCACCTTCCAGTTGTTGCTTCGCAAGGTCTCTAATATGTGTCGCGCTGGATCTTAGACCTCGGATCAACCCAACGATTTCCCTATAATTAGCAAAATCTTTTGCCGACCCTGCTTCTAGGAAACTTTGTGCAGAAGCTATCTCAGCTTCGATTCTATCTACTAAAACGTCAAATACTGTCTTTGCCACTAACTATCTTTCTGTAATCTTGTTGCTTCCAATACAGCATCTGCTTGATCTTTCTTCTCTTTACGTTCTTGTTCAGCCTTTTTAATAGCTATATCGGCTTTGTCTTTCTCAGACTTACGTTGTACTTCTTGTGCTTTGATTTGTAACTCAGCTTGTTGCATTTGTACAACAGGATCTTGTGCTTTCTGTTGTGCCTGTTGTTGTGCTGCCTGCTGCATGTTCTTCTGCGCTAGTTGCTTACCTGCCTTAGATATCATTCTAGAAAGATTCACTTCTATCTCTTCTGGTAATTCTTCGTTTGGTTTTGGTAGTTCAACACCTAACTGCTCCTCCATATCTTTTCTGTACTTATACCCAAGATGTTCAGCTATATGCGCCTGTAATCCTGCCATAATCTGTCGTGCCTGTGGGTTCTGCCCTATCATCTGTGCTATTACAGGATCTTGCATAAACGCCATATGTGTAGATATATGTGCGTCATGGTCTTGGTAAATGAACGCCTTCATCGGTTTGCCTTGTAAAACAGCCATATTTTCACTTATAGGATCAACAGGCTTGAGGTCATCCTTAGTTGGTACAAGTTTCTCTGCGTTCTTCACCCCAAGAACTTCTATCATCTGCCTGTGTAACTGAGGCAGGTCATATATCTGTGGTGCAGTCTGGGACATTTGGAGGACTGCTTGATACTGCACCACACGTTGTGCCATCGTAGAGCTGTTCGGGTCTGATACAGGTATAACGTCAATCATCATATAGTCAGATTGTCTAGCGGATACGTCACCTCTAGTCGGCACATACGCATACTCGGCAGGTGCATACTCTGCCATGAGCATCTTTAACATCTTGAACTCTTGTTTCATGGCGTAATGCACACGTGCCTGTACAGCTGCCATTGGTTTGAGGGTTCTTTCTAACAGGGCGAGTGTTGTTCCTACAGGAGCGTTAGCTGACATATCGGATATATTCATATCACTCACAGCTCCCAACCGACGACCCTCATTAGTTATATCTTTCAACAAAGCCAATAACACTTGGCTAGGTTCTTTGTACGGCAGTGGCATGATGTTGTCGCGTATACTGCCCGATGGTACGTCAACATCCCTGAAAGACCCAGGCTCTATCGGTGTATCATCTCCCTTGATACGCAAGCCTCTTGACTTTAGACCCCCTGGAAGGTTTGCCAATGTGCCTGCGTCTACGAGCTGACGTATGATAGATGTTCCTGCTTTTGCGTAACCCCCTATGATATGTATCAATCCGAGACCATAGAACCCAAACCCTGGGGTATATACGTAATGCACAAAATGCTGTCTTTTCAACATTAAGGCATCGTCAGGGTTCCAGTTACGTCGTATGGCTAATACTTTGTACGAGCCACGCTCTATAGATATTATGTACGGTTTGGCTATACCCTCATCGGAGTCATCAACGCCATCTATAATTATGTCTGCGTGTACCTCGTATATGCTGTATCGGTTGTCGTTTGTAAGAGAATATCCCCCCTCTTCTGCTTTACGCTCCTCTATATCACTGTGGTATGCCTGTGGCTCACCAAGATCCACATCTACGTAGAACCCACTAGCTTGTAACTTCTTCAGCTCGTTCTTTGTCTTTCGCATGACATGTGTTACACGTTCTGCTGTCTCTATGTGCGATGCGCCATAAGGTACAATCACATCTTCTGCGGGTACAAACACCGCTACCTGCCGTCCCATGTTCGGATCGTAATACACCTTTTTGAACCCAGACCCTGCCAGACCAAGGTTGTAGAGCAAACGTTCGTGTTCAGACCGATACTCCACCATATTCTCTGTGAGCTGATAGTTCATGTCGGCTTTTACACGGTTAGAGGCTTCCAACTTCTCACGGGTCTCTTCACCCAGTATCTTTGTCTTTACAGGCCCCTGTGCGGGAAATGTCTCACTCATGGTTTCTGCTTGGAATCGTATAGCTGCTTCTGCTAACACGTTAGAGTATACACCACAAGCTCCTTCCCAGGGTTCGGTACGTTCTTCATACTTAAACCCCAACACATCCAGACCACGAACAAACGTGTCTGCCCATTCTTTACGGCTTTCCAAGTCAGAATCTATATTACCCAATAGTTCATCAGCCACAGAAGCGAGTTGATCGTCCTCCATATTCTCTGCAAGGTTCTCATCAAATGCCCCTGTGCCAACACCTTCAGCATCAGGAACTATGGTTATCTCCATACTACCATCATCTAGTGTAACCATGTCAGGGTTTACTATCTCAACTTCTAGTTGTCCTGTCTCCTCTTCCTCCACCCCTTTAGGAGCTTGGAACAATCCTTTTTCTACAGCCATCAGTAGTACCCGCCTCTCCTATGTTTAAAGTATTGCACTTCTTCAGGTTCATCACTCGGCAGTCGTATAAACCCGCCCTGTCTAAATCGCATCAACGCCATGACGGTGGAGTCAACCAAGTCATCGTGGCTCATAAACGGAAACCCTGCTATCTCTTCGATAAGCTCCTCTGCCCATCGTGTTTCGGGAACCCAACACAGACCTGATGACACAATGTCGGTCACGGAGTTAAGTCTAGCTAGCTTGTCACCAGATCCCCTGTGTGGTGTGTATTCCTGTATAGGTATACCCATTCTCCTCATTTCTTGGTACAGAGCAGTTCCTGCACTCTTTTTCTCCACGATGAACGAGTCAGGCTCCCACTCTTTGTATTCGTTCATAGCCAACTCTTTGAGTTCGGGAAACTCCAACCGTCGTTTTATGCTATTTAACAATATAATGTTATAGTTGTCCACCTCTTCATTCAAAAACACACCCCACGTCGTCAAACCTGTGTAGTCCGCACGGTTGTGTGTTTCTGCGGCTGCGTCCAAAGACATAATAATATATTCACATATCGGTGGATCTTCCTTCTTCCACATCTGCCACCACTCACGTTTGACCAGAGCAGCCTCTTCTGCTGTCGGTTCCTGCTGATACTGAGCGTTCCATTGAAACACAGGCATAGATGCTTTCGTTCTGAGCAGGGCTTCCATGTCAAAGAACTCAGGCCACAGGGGTTTCTGTGTAAGTTCTTTCGTCTCCTCATCCTCTATGTCCAGTATGGCGGGAAACTCTACCACCTCGTACTGGTCAGACCTCTCGTTGTTTGCCATATCCTTGGTAACACGTCCTGTTAGGTCGTCCATATGCCAACGTGTCTGTATGATAGCTACCCGACCTCCAGGCATTAGACGTGTTCGCGCACCGAATGTGAACCAGTCGTACGCTTTCTCAAAGACTTCAAAGTTCCCGTTTATAACATCCTGCTCGGAATGGGGATCATCAACGAGCAAGAGGTCAGCACCACGCCCAGCAATAGAAGAACCAATACCACACGCATAATATTCACCTCCTGAATTTGTGTTCCAACGCCCTGCCGACTTAGAGTCTACAGCCAGAGCCACTGTCGGAAATATCTCCTGATACGTTTCTGTAGCGATTAAGTTACGCACTTTACGTCCAAAGTCCACCGCTAAGTCCGTGGTGTGCGATACCATCATAACCTTCTTGTTCGGGTTACGTCCAAGAAACCAAGCGGGAAACATTATAGAAACAAGCTGGGACTTTCCATGTCGGGGAGGAATATTTACACAGATTCTGTCCTTTTGACCCTGCTCTATGTCCATAAGCATGGTAGCGAGCATCCTATGATGTTTCCCCACTATGTAATCGGGCTGCATATGCTTACAAAACTCTATCAAATCGTCATAAGCTGCCTGATTATGCTGTCGTGTGGCTAGTTCATCGACCATTCTGTCTATTTCAGCCACTTCTTCAGGCGTATAACTGTCTAAATTGTTCAACATGACCTGAATTTCGTCCTCAGAGAAGTCAAGAGCGTGTTTATTCACCTTTTTCCTCGTCTAAACCTAGTTCTTTGTCCACATCTATGGGTTCACCATCAATTACAGCCGCATCTTCGACTGGATTTACCAATTTTGTGAGCTTTGAACGCAATCTTTCCCGTAAATCGTCCGTAGACTGGTGTGTTATGGTGACTTCGGACTTCTCAGCGAACAATCCTACGTCCGAAATCTTACCTAGAAGCTCTAAAGCACGTATACGTACCCTTGGATCAGGGTTTTCAGTCTCTTCTATCAGCTTATTTGTCACCAAATGCCGTATTTGTACAGCACTTTCAACCACAGAACGACCAAACTGCTTCAAAATACTGTCTGTTAGGACAAGAGAGGCGGGGGTTAGCGTTGCCATTTTCTGTTCGGTAGCTTGTTTCGACACATCTTCAGGATCATCAGCGTAAGCAACGGATAACCTTGCGGCTGTATCTTTGTCTTCTTTGGTGGGTTCAAGGTCGATGCCATGCTCTCCCAACTCCTTTGCTGTGTTCGCGGCTGCTCCTACACGTGCCTTTAGATCAGCCGAAGATCTACCCTTTTTCATAGGTACGTTCAACTCTGGTTCTACTACAATAGTCATTTCGTTTGATTATATACTATAAAATTTTTTAAACGCAAGATGTTTGGGACTCCAAAGGGGGGCCTTTCTATATATGGAGGGGGTAGGGGGTCGAACTCAGAGAAGTGTGATTTATTTGTGTAAAATAGTAATATATACAGCTAGATGCAATCTTTTGTAAAAGGGTGGTATGGGGGAGGGTATGGGGGTAGTTTGTGACATAACGTAATAACTTGTTATAATGAGTTCATCAAGACAGGGAATAAGCCCACTTGATTAGGTTAGTGTTTCACTAACCTGTTAACTTAAACTTGTTTAATAAAGGATATAATCATGAACAAGCAAACAAACATAATCAAAACAAACTCTTTTCAAATCAACGATAAAACAAGCTCTGCACTTATTGAGGCTTGCACTTACATTCTAACTGGGGAGAGAAAGAAAGAAGAAAGTGATAGAGCTTTCGAGACTGGAAAGCAGTTTGTTAAGGATACACTTGTTAAGAAGTTAGGATTTAAACAGTCTGATGCTTTCGAACCTAAGTTCAAGACTAGAACTGCCGAGGGTAAGTTAGTGACAGTTGAAAATCCGCAACACTTCGATATTACCAAACTTGAAGTAAGCAATGAGAATTGTACTGCCAATGTGGAACAAGCATTATTCATTAAAGATATGATGTTCCAAAGCATGGGCAAGAAAATTCATGGTATCTACTGCATGACAGGAGACGAAAGAAAATCTCAACTATCTAATGAAGATAAGGGAATGTTCGATTACTGGAACAAGCAACAAACCACAGTAAGAAAAAAGTTGGTTGGTTGGTTAAGAGCAGAAACTACCCCAGTTCCTAATCTACCTTTTGAAGATAGTCAGATAAAGACATTAGGTATTATGATTAACAAGATCAAAAACAGAAAAGACACTACGTTTGCCAATGTAGACAATATCATAAAGCAGTTAACAATGGCAAAAGAGACTATGAGACAGCGAATAACTGTCCCAACAAACAAGTAGGTTAGTCAATCACTAAGCCACCTAGGGAAACTTAGGTGGCTTTTTTTGTGTCCAAATTTTTGATGCCAGTTATATGAAACCAGTTAGATAGATACCAGTTTTCTGTTTCTGCTGAAGCATGTAGCTTAGTGCCTAACCTTTTGAAGCCAGTTTTCTATGTAGCGTCGAGCCTAGGTGTAATGTTCGTTTTTATCTTTGCAATGTTCCGCAATGTTCGCTTTTTTTTAGGGTAAAACGTACATTATATTTTTGTGACATCTGGTGACATCTGGTGACATCTGATAGCATAGGGTTAGTGAATAACTAACCTATATTATATATATATATATAATGTTCTATTTTTAAAAAATTGAGCGACAACATTCTCTCGACCGACCTTTGCGTATGTAATGTTCGCCCTCTTACAGACGTTCCGCCACCCCTTCACAATTCCCCAAAAAAGAGAACATTAGAACATTGTAATAATATCAAATACTTACAGACGTACACAACAGAACATTCGAGTACATTACAGTACATTACACCGTAGCTTAGTAAGTAACGTAAAACTTAATTTGATAATACCAAAAGTAAAATCTCGGTATTACTTGACAAGTTAGGGTATATATGCTATAATAAGTCATAATCAAAAAAGAGTAAATTTTTAGAAGGATACAAATTATGACCAGTAAGTTCTACAAGTTCATCAACCCCGACACTGGCAAGTGGGTTAGTGATTCACTAAGCATACCATGTGAAAACTGTGGTGACGAGTTCGACCCTCGACGTGCGGCTCTTGGCTACAACGTTTGCCTATCATGTGGTGAGTCGATAGCACGTAAAGTGAAGTATTGTATAGCGCCAGTACACAAGTCCAACTACGTCGTGGTAACTCGTAAGAGTGACCTTGTTGGCATCAACAACAAAACAAGTAACTAAGGAGAAAGATATGACAAATAAACCAACAGAAAATTACATCAAGGAAGTCGAGCAAGACGATAGAATTATCCAGTTCGACGCAGGTGAAGAGGTTAGTGAGTCACTAACGAAAGCCAAGAAAGAGATGGAGTTCATAAAGAGTTTACCCGACCTACTCGAACAAGACAGAAGGTCTGACAGATTTTTCGGTATGCGTCTCAACGGTAAATCAATCGACGATATTGAAAATAAGTTCTTGGCAATGTTTGCCGAGTTCGTGAGCCTTATGGCTTTATTCATCGGTATGCTAGGTTTTGGCATACTACTATGGGCAATCTTTGGAGGTTAATAACATGGAAAACAAAATCGAAACATCTGCACCAAGCATAACAAGTTCTGCTATGTTGGTCGAATATAACGCATCTGTCTGGACGGGTCGCAAGCAAGACAAGAACGCATCGACAGAACTAGAGTTGGCAAAGAAGACCGACCCTAACGTGGCGAGTGTTCATAAGAAGTTGTTGGGTAACTGCCCCGAACTGAAAGCTATTCAACAGTTTGTTGGCAATGCACGTAATCAGCACTATGCCATGACACTACCTTGGTCAGACATGGGTATGCGTCTGCTACCTACAGCTACGTTCTTCAAGTACAAGCAACACATGACTAACTTGGAGCAAGAGTTTCACAACTTGGTCAATGTCTTCTTTGATATCTATGAGGACGCAGTGGTCAACGCACAGACGTTACTAGGGGACTTGTACCACCAAGACAACTATCCACCTGCTCACGTGTTACAAGGCAAGTTCTCATGGCGAATGAGTTTTGTACCACTTCCGACAAGTGGTGACTTCCGTGTGGATATGGGCAACGAGCAAGAGAAAGCATTGCGTGAAGATTACGACAATCACTACAACTCTATGTTCGGTAAGGCTATCGATAACATGATGCAGAAACTTGTTGTCTATTTGAAGAACGTATCCGAGCGTCTAGACTACTCTACCGACGAGGACAAGAAAGTATTCCGTGATACCCTAACGACTAATATTACAGGTATGCTCGAAGACTTGCTTGTTCCCATGTCGAACCAAGACGCAAGGCTACAAACGTTGACACGTCAGTTGTCAGACACGTTCCAAGGTATATCACCCGACGCACTACGCGAGGATGATAGGCTACGTCAGAACACAAAGCAAAGTGTTGATGACGCAATCAATTCAATCAAATCACTTGGTTGGTAATCGGTTAGTGGTTCACTAACCCTAACGCATAGAAAGGATATATTATGCAAAACATAGGAAAAGCAACATACGCACTCGGTCTTGAAGAGTGTAAAGATCTCATACTTCAAATCGGTACACAGCGTACTGTCTTGTTACAAGGTGACATGGGTAATGGCAAATCTTCAGTATTGAAGATGCTAGCCAAGGAACTACCCAATCACATACCGTGCTACGTTGACTGCACTACCAAAGACTTGGGCGATATCATGATGCCGAAGTTCAAAGCGAATGGCGACCAAGACTACGTATCGTTCGTACCGAATGAAGAGTTTGGTTTGCACATCAAGGACAAGCCAGTAATCATTGACCTCGACGAGTTTGGTAAAGCAAACAAGTCGGTGAAGATGGCGTTAACCAGGTTGGTACTAGAAAGACAGTTGGGCAATAACACGTTACACCCAGACAGTATTATCTTTGGTACAACGAACAAAGGTTCCGAAGGTGTGGGCGATATGCTTGAAGCACATCAACGTGACAGGATAGTTCTTATCACCGTACGTAAGTCTACAAACACAGAGTGGCTAGCGTGGGGTCTAAACAATGGCATCAACTCGTCAGTTCTTGGTTGGGCGAAAGACACACCACAGTTGTTTCACTCGTTCGAAGAAGTAAAGAACCCAGACGACAACCCATACATCTTTCACCCCAATCAACAGCGTACAGCGTTTGTTACGCCACGTGGTCTGCACATAGCAAGCGACTTGGTACACAAGCGTGACACGTTAGGAGACAACATACTAACGTCAGCATTGATTGGTACGATTGGCGAACGTGGTGCATTGGACTTGATGGCATACGTCAAACTGCTTGGTCAGTTGCCTAGCCGTGACGATATCAAGAACAGTCCACAGACAGCGAAGATACCTGATAGCGTAAGTGCCAAGGTCATGGTTATCTTTCGTTCGCTTGGTTCTATGAGCAGAGACTTTGTGACACCGTTCATGGAGTATCTTGTTAGACTAGATGAAGAGGTGCAATCCATATTCGTTAACGGTGTTCGTGCCAAGAACTATCAGCATCAATCTATCGTAATGACTAACGCTAAGTTCACAGAGTGGGCGACGAAGAACCAACATCTTTATCAAGCAGACAAGAGATAGGGGGCGTGAATGAGTAGTAGGTTAATCGGACCGAAGTTCGAAGAGTGGTTAATACACTTTGACTCGTTATGTCAGAAACATGAAGTTGACCCCGCGAAGGCTATACGTAGGAGACACATACGCAGATTGTTTCTTGACCACCCAGTATATCACCCGACCCACAGTTGGAAAGATTTACTGTCAATAAAAGTAGAGAAGATAGGAAAGGAGAAAACATGAACCTATTGATTAAACAAAATCTTACTGTCGAACAGCGACTACAGAAGGCAGTATCAGATATCATGATGAACGACAAGTACATTGCACTAGCAGGACTACTTGCCATTGGTAATAGGAGTGTCAGAGATGACATTCCTACTGCTTGCACCAACGGACGCGACGAGAGTTATGGTCGTGGTTTCTGTGATAGCTTGAACGACCCAGAGCTACGGTTTTTGGTATTGCATGAGAACTATCACAAGTTAGCACGTCATCTACACATATACTATGGCTTGCATAAGACAGACCCAGAGTGCGCGAACATGGCGTGTGACTTCTGGATAAACCACAAGCTCGTCGAGGACAACAAAGACGACAAGTTTGCAACTATGACTGGTGCGTTGACTATAGGTTGTTACAGCGAAGAGTATGCTAACATGAGTGTTCCAGAGATATTCAATGCTTTGTACAAAAAGAAAAAGCAAGGTGGTGGTCAGCCTAACGATGGTCAAGGTGGTAAGCCACTGGACGATCACGGTTGGGAAGATGCACAAGGCATATCCGACGAGGAACAGAAAGAACTGGCGAAGGATATTGACGACGTAATACGTCAGGGTGCGTTGGTCGCAGGGAAGACTGGGTCAGGTGGCGATAGGACACTCGAACAATTTCTAGAACCACAAGTCAACTGGCGTGAAGTGTTGCGTGACTTCATCACCGATACATGCGCAGGTGGTGACTTCTCAACATACAACAAACCTAACAGACGGTATCTACACCTAGACTTGATAATGCCTAGTGGCATATCGGAGAAGGTCGAGGAACTGGTATTGGCTATCGACACATCAGGTTCTATTGGTCAGCGAGAGTTGACCACGTTCCTGTCAGAAGTCAAAGGCATATGCGACACAGTAAAACCTAGCAAGGTACGTGTACTTTACTGGGATACACAGGTATGTCGTGACGAGGTGTATGAGATGGACAAGCTAGATGACCTACCACAATCCACAAAACCACGTGGAGGTGGTGGCACAGAAGTATCATGCGTTCCCGAATATATGGCAGAGCATGGTATCAAACCCCAAGCAACTATTGTTCTAACAGATGGTTACTTGGGTGGTTCGTGGGGTAAGTGGGCTTGCCCTACACTATGGGTAATCTTGGATAACAAGAACACTCATTCAAAAGTTGGCAAGACGTTACACGTCAAGTCAGAAAATCTTTAAGTGGTTAGTGACTCACTAACCTTTACCAATTGAAAGGATATATCATGGTATTAAGACATACAAATCACAGAGTAAATAATTTCAGAGACATATCTCTAAGGTATGCAAACACTAACCCCATACGTGGTACGAATTACATACCGATAGGTGACAGAGCGTATGGCAGACGAGAGTACATACTCAAAAGGTCGGACACACATTACGACATGATGCTGAATGGTGACACGATAGTATCGTGGGAGATGAAACAAGACATCGAAGTCATAACCATACGTAACAACGGGTATACCGATTGTTACACGTTTCTTGATAACTTGTTACCTCATGACCTACGTTTCTTCATTCTTGGCAGTTCGGGTAGACAGTACATCAGCATGAATCGTAAGACGCAGAGACATACGAACTACGACGAAGATAGAGAGTGGACAAAGGAAGGCGATGGTGAGAAAGACTTCTATATACCCAAGGACATTAGTAAGTCACTACAGTTTGCACGTAAACACGCTACGTGGCAACACATTGGTAAGGAGTACGTATTCCGACACGCCATGACCCAAGTAAACAAGGATGCAAAGGCAGAGATTAAACCTCATGCGGACAAGTTCTACGAGTGGATATCAACTGTGTACGCCATGTTACCCGTGAATGATTGGGAGTACAACTACAAGATGCAGAGAGAGTTAACCGATTACATGAACGAGAACAAGATAAATAATTTCAGTAATCGGTATGGGGTAAAGCAATATCACAAAGAACAGATAGAACTGTACAAGAACATCATGCGTGACGAGAAACACCCCATGCGTTTACATCTTGCTGTTGATTGGTTACGTGGTAGCCCGTTATACGGTTATCAAGGAGTTCAAGAAGTCAAAGACCAAGAGCATGCGTCCAAGGTCAGAGTGAGTTGGAACAGATGGGTTAACAAGACACTCGGTCTTACCAAGAACATACATGAAGCTAGAACAGAGGAGGTGAAGTAATGGGTTACTATAGTGACGTTGGTCTTGTCGTTGTCCTAAAAGATTGGGATGACTTACAAGAAGTTTTGTCTGTGTACAAGATGCACCCTGACGTGCAACGAGAAGATGTGTTTAATCATTGGACAATATACGAGCGTGAGTTTGACCCCGATGGTAATACTGGGGGGTATTGTATGATGGAGTACCGAACAACTTACGTGAAGTGGTACGACGAGTTCGATGACGTGCAAGCGTTTCGAAAATTGTTCCAAGTGGTTGAACAGTTTGCCAAGGAAAGAGATGGGTTCAAGTATGCCTACAGAGAACTAACTGTGGGAGAAGATGGAGCCACAAGTGGAGACGAGGGCGAGAACTGTAAGGAGTTAGAGGAGGTTTGTGATGAACGAATGGAAATAGAACCTGCCGTATTAGTATTTAACGACGATGATTCATTTAAAAAACTGAAGGAGGGAGTAGATGTCTGATAAAAAGTTTAGTGAAGAAGAGGTACATGCGTTGCAGATGCGTATACTGTCTTACGAACCCAAGTATTCAAGAGGTAGAGATGATATAGACGACCCATTACCCGATGGTTCTTTCTATGCTCATGTTTCTTGGAGAGTACACAGAGTTATAGAGCGTAGTAAAATTGGTTACGTAAATTATGGTGCAGGTGACTTGTACTTCTATCACCCCAAGGGTATGGAGTGGCAGTACGAGTTTAGGTTTCTACCTGACCAGTTTAGGTGTGGTTGTGTATCAACTAACATCAACTGTAACTCATTCATGCGATGGTTTGTTGACTACATGAATTATGGAGGGAGTAATGGCTAAATGGAGTGGTGTATATCTTGAGGACTGTCACAAGTTACTCAAGAAGATTGAGAAGGAGTTGGATAAGGCATGGAAAACGAGAGAAGATGAACCCGACGACAGTATACTTGCTGTGGGAAGGACTATCTATGCTAACGAACTAAAAGACAAAATTAAAAAGTGGAGAAAGGAGATGTACAATGAAGAATGATACATACGCCACAGCAGTGGTACACGGTGACTTGCTAACACCTGATAACGTGAAGCAGATGTTTGAGAGGTCGTTTGAGCAGATGAAAAACTTTTACATGCTCATGCACGTAGACAAAGAATACTATTATTTTAAACACAAACTAACACGTCAGTACGTGAAGATAGAGAGAGAAGGAGAGCGTAATGGATAGAAAATTTGACATAAGGGTAAACGACCTAACAGAATACCAACCGACTACGAACGAACCTATTGATAAGTTTTGTAGAGAGGTGCGAAAAGCCATTAGAGGTATCAAGTTTGGTACATATACTAATGACTATTACAAGTTTGTGCATATGGAAGGACACCCATATCCTATGGGGTGCTTATACTTTGGCGACCCAAGAGAAAATGCTGAAAGGCAGCTCGAACACTTTTGTGTGTCATCACCTAACATATGCAATGACAAGTATGCTGACTACAACGATAACTATAATATGAAAATGTCTGTAAACATGCACCAAGCTATACGAAACGCGAAAGCATATCTCAGACCTATACCTTGGGGCGTGGTAGCGCAGAAAGAGTATTCAAGTATCAATAGGGCGTTCGAGCAAGTGCGTAAAAAGTTCGCGCATGCCTACAGCGAGTGCCAACATAAGATAGGTTTAGAGGGTGGCAACAGAGAGAAGATGGCACTTGAGTTGGTAAGCCTAGTAGAGAACGGACATACATTCTTGGACAAAGAACTGCATGATAACGTGTTAGAGATGGTCGCTAAACGCAAGGAGTGGTTTGAGGATAAACAGAAAAAACTCAACTTATACTTTGTTTATGCTTACATGAAGTGGGGTAACGAAACCTATATCGTGTGTACGAAAGATGTTAACTATGTAGGGTCGTGGGCTGATATGCCTTACGAGGAGTACTCTGTTGCAACTCTGCCTGAAGAGATCAAAGGTAAGGTAATGTCTCTTAACGTGTTAGAGGGTGAAGGCTTTGTCGATGACGTGGGCTATAAGGCAGGAGACAATATGTTTTATGTCATACAGTAACACACAGGATTACACGTTATACCAAGTTAAGATAGATGTTAATACGAAAAGAGTTCATGTGTTATGTTTAGGTATGTATTGTGTTGACAGTGAATTAAAAGAGTGGTATGACAGTGTAGACGATCTACCTAAGTGGGTTCAAGATAAGTTGGTAGTGCTGATGATGCTTGAACCCATGTTAGAGTATAATTCAGAGATAGGGTATAGAGCAAGCGATAGCGAGTTTTATATTTATGTAAAAGAGGTTAGTGGTTCACTAAGCTAAATGGTGTGGGTGGCTTTCGAGTTGCCCACATTGAAACCAGTTTTTTTGAGGGATAGATATGAAAAGAAAGTTTATGAAACAAATAAAGGAAGATGGGGTGACAGTAAAGTTACCGATGGACACAGAGTGGCACATGATAGATTATGATGAAAGTGATGATGACTTCACAGTAACATGTACAGACGCAGATGCTATCAACACTGGAGAGGTAGTAGGTAGATATTCTACATTCTTTGATGCGTGGATGGACGCAAAGTTTTTTGATAAGGACAGCAAGCAATGATGGTGATGACTCCAGAAGCAAAAGTAAAAAAGAAGGTAACGGAACAACTCAAGCAGTTAGGAGCGTATTACTTCTACCCAGTCACAGGTGGGTATGGACGTAGCGGAGTGCCTGATATTGTTGGTTGCCATAGAGGTAACTTCTTTGCGTTTGAATGTAAGGCTGGGAAAAACAAACCTACACCGTTACAGGATAAGAACTTAACAGACATAGGTGTAGCGGGAGGCATCGCCTGTGTAGTTAACGAAGAGAACATGATGGATATAGAGAATATACTCAAAGGTATAGAAGAGATGGACTTCCCAGTTCAGTACGAATAATCTACCAAGTTTTTATTATTTTTGTCTTGGTAGGACGTAAGCAGTGAGAGCGTTGAGGACACACATGTAAGCATATTAATCGAAATCCACTGCGGTGAAGGCAGGTTTATCATATATCCTTCCCTGTAACTTCATCATGGTAGGGCATGTAAAAACTTAGACCCCCCTCTTAGAAGGGGGGCAACCTAAAGAAAGAGAGAGACATGAAAACAACTTACTTTGTATTGCATTTACTATTAGTTCCAGATATTTCAGACCACCATATAGAAATGGGCAGGGTTCACTTTCACGACCACGAAACGTGCATGTACGTAGCGCAGAGCCTAAAACAAGTGCGTGACCCAATAATTGGAAAAGCAAACTGTGTAGAGGTGGACAACTTTATAGTCGAGGTTAAAATACCATTACCAAAACCAGAGTTTATGAAATGACAGATGATAGATTTAAATTAAAGCCGATTGCCAAAGATGAAAGACTAAGGCAAATACGTTACCTCAAACCAGAGACAATTAAGAAGTACAAAGCCATGATAAGACGTGACATTGCAAAAGGTCTTATTCAACCTGACCAGTTTAACAATAAAGGTAAGAAGAAATGACTGTTATTGTTAGAAAGGTATCTGAGCGATTGAAAAAGGCACGTGAGAACGCCAAGTTGCACAGAGATTATTTAATTAAACAACTAAGAGAAGAGGAGAAATTACAATGCGTACAAACACTAAGAGAGAAAGAGTTTGGAAGTACATACTCAAGAACAGACTTGACACGCCCAGAAAAGTAGCAGAAGCGTGTAAGGTATCGTATGGTTATGCTTTGAAGATTATTAATGAATCAGGCACACCAAAAGAAGTTATCCTAGCAGAGTCCAAACCCCCCGTCCGCTGTCAGCTACTTGGTGAAGCGTCGAGCCTCACAGCTACAGATCGTAATAAAGACTATGGTGATGCTGTGGACAACCACGAACATATCGCACGTATATATAATGCTATCACAGGACAACGTCTTACAGCGAGAGACATCACTCTGGTACACCAGGCAACGAAGTTAGCAAGGCGACAGACAAGTCCGTTGAAAAAAGATCACTACGTAGATAACATGGCGTACGTTGGTATTGAATACGAATGCGCTATGAAGGAGAAGAATAGTGGACTTAATAACTCTTGATTTCGAAACATATTACAACAAAGAGTATTCTTTAAAGAAACTAACGACAGAAGAATACGTGCGCGACCCTAGGTTTGAAGTGCTTGGGGTCGCTATAAAAGTTAACAACGGAGAGACGGAGTGGGCAAGTGGTACGCAGGAACAACTTAAGGCATTCTTACAAGAGTACAACTGGAGTAAGTCGATGGTATTGGCTCACAATACTATGTTTGATGGTGCTATCCTCTCTTGGGTATTTGATATTAAACCTCGCGCTTATACTGATACAGTTTGTATAGCGAGAGCCGTAGATGGAGTTGAGACCAGTGTTTCGTTAAAAGCGTTATCAGAAAGATACGGTGTGGGTGAGAAGGGTGACGAGATACAGAATACCCTTGATAAACACAGGCAGGACTTTACTAACGAAGAATTGGCGCGACTAGGTGACTATGCTGTAAATGACGTAGATCTGACATATGACTTGTTCACAATCATGGCAAAGGGGTTTCCAAAGAAAGAACTCAAGCTGATTGACGTATCACTGCGTATGTTCGTAGAGCCTATTTTGGATCTGAACTTGGACTTGTTAGAAGATCATCTCAGCAACACACGTCAACACAAGGAAGAGTTACTTATGGATGCTCGTGCGTCTAAAGAAGATCTGATGAGTAACGACAAATTTGCAAAGCTGCTTGCTGCATATAATGTGTCACCTCCTAAGAAGATAAGCCCCACCACAGGCAAGGAGACATGGGCTTTTGCTAAGTCAGACGAAAAGTTTAAACACCTGTTAACACATCAGGACGTAAGGGTTCAATCACTTGTTGCAGCCAGGTTGGGTAATAAAAGCACACTTGAAGAAACACGGACGCAAAGATTTATCGATATAGCGAAACGTGGCTTATTGCCTGTACCTGTTAGATATTATGCGGCACATACAGGTCGTTGGGGCGGTGATGATAAGATAAATCTACAAAATTTACCCAGCCGAGGCGCAAATGCAAACATGCTAAAGCGTGGCATAATTGCACCACAAGGATATTCTATAATAGATGCTGACTCAGCACAAATCGAAGCGAGGGTATTGGCGTGGCTTGCCGAACAGGACGATTTGACCCAAGCGTTTGCAAACGGTGAAGACGTATATAAGAATATGGCATCTAAAATATATGGTGTAGCAGAGAGCCTCGTAACAAAAGACCAACGATTTGTTGGTAAGACCACGATTTTAGGGGCAGGGTATGGCATGGGTGCGCAGAAGTTCCAAAATCAACTTAAGACATTTGGGTTTGATATGGAGCTACATGAGGCGCGACGTGTTATACAGGTGTACAGAGAAACAAACTCAGACATAAAAGACCTATGGGCTAATGCTCAACTTTTCTTAAAAGATGGGGATGCCTTTGGTAAGGAGGGGGTCTTAGGCACGGAAGAGTGGGACATAATACTACCCTCTGGTTTGCGTCTACGCTATGACGACTTACAGTTTACTGTTGATGATGGTAAGTATGACTTTGATTACAAAACACGACGTGGTCGCGTACGTATATATGGCGGTAAGGTAATAGAGAACGTGTGTCAAGCGATAGCTCGTTGCATTATTGGCGAACAAATGTTACAAATAGCGAAGAGGTACAGAGTTGTCTTGACAGTGCATGACAGTATAGCGTGTTGTGTCAAAGACGAAGAGGTGGACGAAGCACAGAAATACGTCGAAGAATGTATGCGCCAACCACCTGAGTGGGCAGAAGGTCTACCGATAGATTGCGAATCGGGTAAAGGCAAATCTTATGGAGAATGTGGATGAGTTTATCTAGTAAAGAACTACATAAAATATGTCATATGCGCCTGCAAGGAAAACCTTGGAGAGAAATAAAAGAAGCTATCCCCCATAAAAATGTCTATCAAAAATTTAAAAGATTGTCGAGGATGATGGTTTATGTAAATGGCGAAGGACACGAATGTAAAAATTGTCATCATGTTCATGATATAAAAGTAGCACCAAGAAAAACTTATAAAGAGATTGAAGAAGATTTATGTGGATGGTACGAATGAGTATAGCACCTTGGTCATATAGTAGAATCAAGGCATTCGAGCAATGCCCCAAGCAGTTCTACCATATGAAGATAGCAAAAGATTATAAAGAACCGTACACAGAAGCTATGCGTTACGGCACAGAGTTACATGGTGTAGCGGAGGACTTTATAAGCGATGGCACACCAGTACCAGAAAAGTTTGCTTTCCTCAAAGGCCCCCTGGAGGCACTTGAACGTAAGCAGGGTAACAAGTTTACAGAGATGCGTATGGGTCTAACCGCAGAGCTTGAACCTTGTGGGTTTAGCGACAAGAATGTGTGGTGGCGTGGGATAGCAGATTTAGTAATAGTTGACGATACAAAAGCATGGGTGGTAGACTATAAGACTGGACGGAATGCGGAGTATGCAGATAAAGGACAATTAGAGCTTATGGCTATGGCTACATTTAAACACTTCCCCTCAGTAAAACAAGTCAACGCGGCTTTGATGTATGTGATTGCTAAGAAGTTTATAAAAGCAAAGTACACTATAGATATGTTGACAGACCTGTGGGATAAATGGTTAGCTAGTTTTAAGCGTATGCAGATAGCTCACGATAACGATACGTGGAACGCACGACCTAGTGGGTTATGCCGTAAACACTGCGCGGTAATAGAGTGCGTATACAATGGGAGCAACTGATGCCATACACGAAGTCACCTAGACCCTACAAGAAAGAATATAAAAAGCAGAAGGAGCGTGGTGAACACCCAGATAGGATGGAGCGTCAACGTGCTAGAAGGTCTTATGACAAGAAGGGTATAAGTCGTAAAGGTAAAGATGTATCGCACAATAAGATGTTAAGTAAGGGTGGCTCAAACAAGGACGGCACAAAGTTAGAGAGTCCTTCAAAGAACAGAGCAAGAAACGGACAGAAGAAGAAAAAGAAATGACGAAAGACCCTAAAACAGGAACAGGTAAGAAACCAAAAGGAACAGGAAGGAGGCTTTACACAGATGAAAACCCCAAAGATACAGTCCCTATTAAGTTTGCCACTGTGGCAGATGCCCAAGCAACTGCTCGTAAGGTTAAACGAATCAATAAGCCATATGCTAGGAAGATTCAAATCCTTACTGTGGTGGAGCAAAGAGCCAAAGTTGCAGGAAAGCCAAGGCAAGCCGCCATCGCAAAAAGAGCCAAGCAAGAACTCAGAGCCAAGCACGAAGCGAAAAAGGGGGCGACCAAGAAAAAATGACTAGACAGATACAAAACAAACTAAAGAAAGTAGCCAAGGGTCTAAGCAAAGCGTCAAAGACCCATGCGAAACAAGCAAAGACTATAAAGTCCGTACTAACAAAAACTAAAACTAAAAATAAAAAATAAATATAAAAATGAGAGAGAGACATGCAGATAATAGACAACAAGGCTTTACGTCTACGCTTACGTGACCCTGACAAAGTTACAAATGCCATACCTAAAAGTCAAAAGGTAGGGGATAACGAAGTTGTAGTTAAGTGGGGTCTTGAAGAAGCACAGATCCTGAATCAGCTAGGTATAAAATCACCATCACCCATAGAAGTAAAATACATATGGACAGGAAGATACCAACCATTTGACCACCAAGTCTCGACTTCATCATTCCTTACCATACACCAGAAAGGTTTTTGTTTCAACGAACAAGGCACAGGCAAGACAGCAAGTGCCATATGGGCATCAGACTTTTTACTAAAACAAGGAATCATAAACAGGGTGCTTGTAGTATGCCCGCTGTCGATCATGGACAGCGCATGGCGTGATGACTTGTTTACATTCGCAACACATAGAACTGTGTCAGTAGCACATGGATCAGCAGATAAACGTAAGAAGATCGTGCAGGAAGGCGCAGATTACGTGATTATAAACTACGATGGTATTGGCATTGTGTTAGACGAACTAAAAAAAGGTGGGTTTGATTTAATTATTGTGGACGAAGCCACACACTACAAAAACGCCCAAACAAGGCGCTGGAAATTACTACGTCAGTTAATACACGATAACACGTGGCTGTGGATGATGACAGGCACACCCGCTGCGCAAAACCCTACAGACGCATATGGTCTAGCAAAACTCGTTAGTCCTAACAGAGTGCCAAGATTTTTTGGTGCGTTTAAAGATATGGTGATGTTTAAAGTCTCTCAGTTTACATGGAAGATACGCCCAAACGCTACAGATGTAGTGTTCAGAGCATTGCAACCTGCCATACGTTTTACAAAAGATCAGTGTCTAGACTTACCACCGATGGTATACACTAAGAGACAGGTGGAGCTTACAGCGCAACAGAAGAAATATTACAAAGAATTAAAAACAAAACTTGTGTTAGAAATCACAGGTGAGGAGATAACAGCTATAAACGCGGCTGTGACTCTTAACAAGTTATTACAAATATCAGCAGGTGCAGTGTATACAGATGATGGCGATGTATTGCAGTTTGACATAAACAATAGATACAAGGTGCTACGCGAAGTAATTGATGAGTCTAGTCAAAAGGTTCTTGTATTTGTGCCTTTTAAACACGCCATAGATATACTTACAGATAGATTACGGTCAGAGGGTATAACAACAGAGGTCATACGTGGAGATGTACCTGCGCATAAGAGGACTACTATATTTAAACAATTCCAACAGGATGTTGATCCACAGGTACTCGTGATCCAACCACAAGCAGCTGCGCATGGTGTCACGTTAACACGAGCTAACACAGTGGTGTGGTGGGGGCCAACCAGTTCGTTAGAAACCTACGACCAAGCAAACGCACGTGTACATAGATCGGGTCAGACACATAAATGCACTGTTGTACAACTACAAGGTTCTGACGCAGAAAAGCACGTATACCGACTATTAGATAGAAAAATAAACGTACACACAAAATTTATAGAACTTTACAAAGAAGTACTTGACTAAGATACTTTTTACTATTATATGTTATTATATAATAAGAAATAGGAGAGAGATATGGGTGACAAGATAACACCTGACAAATTGGCAAAAACGTATCTACGTATACGAGCAGAGAGATCTATACTGTCAGCCAAGTATAAGGAAGAAGACGGCAACCTTACACGGCAGTTAGATATAATAAAACAGGCAATGCTAGATCATTGTGAAGACCACAATGTAGAAAGCGTGAGAACTTCGGAAGGACTATTCTTTCGTTCGGCTAAAAAGAAATACTGGGTCAGTGAATGGGATGCCATACACAAGCTTATTGTGGAACAGAACGCACCTCAGTTATTAGACAAACGTATCAATCAGGCGAACATGAAAGAGTTTCTGGAAGAGAATCCTGACCTCAAACCAGAGGGGTTAGAGATTGAAGAAGAGTTAACAATTTCTGTGAGGAAAGCATGAATGAACCTTTTGTACCAATAGAGGACGTAGCTAAACATTTTAGTGTGTCCGTATCAACTGTTCGTGCCTGGGTACGTCAAAAGCACATACCAAAAGATACCTATGTAAAGATAGGTAATACTTATAGGTTTCGTGTTGGAGACGTAGCCACCGCATTGACTAAAGTATCTAGTAAACGTAGCGAAGAAACGGTGGACGAAGATTCACTAGCTGAACTAGATGAAGACTTATAATATAGAAAGAAGGAGAGATAAATGGAACCATATATTATAAAAAACGTAGAGGCTCTATGGCCTAAAATAAATACAACCTATCGCTTTGATAATGTAGCTGGTAGGTCTATGGCATGTGATGCCAAAGCTGATGGGGCAGAATATTCTATACAGTTTCGTATGGATAATCCAACCGCCAAGGCTTTATTTCTAGCTATGTCTGAAAGCTACCAAGCCAATAGGAAAGATAAATGGGCAGAAAAGTTGGAACGTCTGTTTGTCAAAGACGACGAGGGTATGTTTACGCACAAGGCTGTTTTAAAAGGTGCGTATAAAAACCAAGCTACTCCTAGACCCATACAGGTTGATACCAAGGGTAACAGATTACCAGCAGATTTTATGTTGACTACAGGTAGCACGGTTAACATAGCTGTAACATTTACTCCATATGAGATGGGTACTAAGCAAAATATTTCACTGCGTCTTAAAGGGGTACAGGTCATAAAGTACATACCTTATGAAGATAGAAATCCATTTGAAGAAACTGATGGGTTTGTGTTTGAAGCAAAGGAAGAAAACCCTTTTGATGCAGGTGAGACTGAAGCAGAGGACGCTGTGGCGGAGCCAAAGAAAGTTGCTAAGAAGCCCTCCCCTCCCACCAAGGATGCTGATGGCAACTTGAGTTCTATCGTTGACGATTGGGACGACTAATAGAACTACACCACGACTAGGTTTTTACCGAAAGGATAACGTGCCGTATCTTGTCGTGGTGTCTTCGGCACAAGGTGGGAAAAATGGAAACAAAAGAATTTTTAGAGAAGGTTTTAGGTGATGGATACTACTCTGTATTAGGTCTTGGCGACAAGAAGGTACAGAGCTTCCATGCAACTATAGACGATGTTATAAAGAAGGCTAACGAGTTAGACGCTGAAGGTGTCAACGCATACTTTGGTTTAGCTACATTCGAAACAAATAAAGACAGACGAGTAACAAATGTAAAGAGCCTCAGTTCTTTCTACTTAGATCTAGACTGTGGAGTTGGTAAAGAATACTCCGACCAGAATACAGCTTTTTTAGACCTAAAAAGATTTGTGCAGGAGACAGGATTGCCTCGACCCATGCTTATAAACTCTGGGTATGGGATACATGTATACTGGGTTCTTACAGAGAGTGTATCGTATGGTGAGTGGTTACCTGTAGCGCAGGCCCTCAAAGATATGTGTATACGTCATAACTTGTCAGCAGACAATGGTGTAACTGCGGACGCTGCGCGGGTACTCAGAGTCCCTGGCACACAAAACCATAAGCGTGGTACACAGAAACCTGTTATGTTCTTTGGCACAGGAGAGTTTCGTAGCACGGAGTTTGACGAATTTGCACGGGTAGTTGGTAAAGAAGGTGTAACTGTGCCTACGAAAGTAGACAATGAAGCTAACGCCCTAAAACAGGCTTTGATAGAGAACTCAGAGTTTGGGTTCAAAGATATATTATCAAGAACAATAAGAGGCACAGGGTGTGAGCAAATCAAAAACATCATGGAGAATCAACAGGACGTAAGCGAGCCTTTATGGAGAGCAGGGCTGTCTATAGCTAAGTTCTGCAACGATGCCGACAAAGCAGTGCATAAGATGTCTGATAGACACCCAGAATACAGCAAACACCTGACAGATGATAAGGTTGAGCTTATAAAAGGCCCTTATACGTGTTCCACGTTTGCGGAAGAAGATCCAGAGCCATGCTCGACTTGTCCACATTGGGGCAAAATAACTTCACCTATATCTTTAGGTAAGAGTATAAAGAAAGCACCTGCGTCTAAAGACATACCGTTATATCCAGAACCCTATTTTCGGGGGGCAAACGGAGGTGTCTATTTACGCTTTAAAGACAAGGATGGTAATAAAGAGGATAAAGTTATATACCAAAACGACCTTTACGTGATAAAACGTATAATGGACGTAGAGATGGGCGAAGCCATAGTCATGCGTCTGCACCTACCTAAAGATGGTGTAAGAGAGTTTACAATACCTTTGACCTCTGTAACATCTAGAGAAGAGTTAAGAAAAAATTTGTCTATGCAAGGCATAGCTGTACCAAAAATGGATGATATCATGGCATACACAACTACATGGGTAACACAACTTCAAGCAAAGGGGTCTGCAGATCAAGCTCGAAGACAGTTTGGTTGGACGGACGACGAGCATACAGGGTTTGTGGTTGGCAATCAAGAAGTACACGCCAACGAAACAAAGTTTAATCCCCCATCAACACCCACTGCAGGTTTGTTTCCGTACTTTGAACCTAAAGGCACTCTGGAGGAGTGGAAAGACATAATGAACTTCTATAATATAGATAACTTTGAATTACATCAGTTTATAGTAGGTACGTCCTTTGGGTCTCCACTAATGAGTTTCCTACCAATAAAGTGTGCTTGCTTTCACACGCACAGTAAGGAGTCAGGTTTAGGTAAGACAACTGCCATGATTGCAGGTGTATCTGCATGGGGAGATCCTGATGAGTTGATATTAGATAAAGAAGATACGTACAATACTAAGATGAACAGGGGCGAGATATACCATAACCTACCGTTGTATATGGACGAACTTACTAATATGAAAAGTATGGAACTTTCTAATTTAGCGTATCAGTTAACGGGTGGTAGACAGCGTGGTCGTATGTCAGCAAGTAGTAACGTAGAGAGAGCTAGAGGTAAAGTATGGAAACTTCTTTCAGTGACCACAGGCAATACGAGTGTGGTAGAAATGATAGGCATGGCAAAATCTATGCCCAAGGCAGAAGCACAGCGTATATTAGAGCATAAAGCTACAAAGCAGAATTACTATACAAAAGCTGAGACAGATGAGTTTACCTCACGACTATCACAGAACTATGGTCATGCAGGAAAGGTATACATAAAGTATGTTTTAAATAATATAGAAGAAGTTAAGAAGCTTCTCAATCAGATACAACGTAGGGTTGACGAGAAGGCAGGACTTACAGCAGAGAACAGGTTTTGGTCTGTATTGGTGGCTTGTACAATGACAGGTTTGGTTATAGCTAAACGCCTAGATCTAATTCAATACGACACTAAGAAAATATTTGATTGGGCTATAAAGTGTTTAAAAGAAAACAAACGGCAGGTAGAAGAAATGAGCGTGTCGGTAGAAGAGACATTAAACGACTATATACATGAGCATTGGAGCAACGTGCTATGGATTAAAAGCACTGATGACCTACGTAGGCAGGAGGGGGACGTAGCTAACCTTGTTATACCTGAAGCGTTACCAAGAGGTAAACTTGTAGCCCGATACGAGACAGACTTAAAACGTGCGTATCTCGTACCAAAACCTTTGAAGTCATGGTGTGGACAGCATCAGATAAATTACAACGCTTTTATAGGGGATTTAAAACAAAAACTGAACGCTAAGAGGGTGAAGATACGTCTTAGCAAAGGCACTCACATGAACTTACCCCCTACAGATGTGATATCCGTAGACTGTTTGATTGAAGATGAAGCTACGACAGGGAATACTGAAAACTGATGATTTAAACCCTGATGGGGTGCGAATAATAGTGAAATGGGGTGATATGGTAACAAGTTCCTCTGTATTTATTCCGTGTGTCAACACTCACAAGGCTATACAACAAGTAAAAATTATAACAAAAACAAAGGGTTGGGACGTAAAAGCGTATGTCCGTGTAGAGAATAATAAATTAGGTGTTCGCATCTGGAGAATTTTGTGATAAATCTGGGGTGACAGGTTATCCTTGTCACTCTCTTTCTCTTAAGTGACCATCTTCGGGTGGTCACTCTTTTTCCCTAAAAACCAAACAGTCTGTCAAAGTTGTAGTCAGGGTCCCACTCGTCTTCAAGAAGCATGAGATATGCTCTGTTTTGTTTAGATATGTTTATACCGTTGTTCACCATTATGTTCTTTGAGGTTTCTTTATGACTTTGCATAGATCTATACACACTATCACCTGTTATGGCTGCAAAGGGATGCTTCTCATTAAAATCCATTAACTCTTGAAATGCGTCGTCGTACATGGGCATGTCACCAGTCCTAAGTCCTACATACAGTTTCTTTAGTATCTTAGTTCTCTTAGTATTTAGTGCATTATCTAAACCCTTCTTATAGGCGTTTCTCTCCATTTGCCGTATATATTCAGCAGGAGCAAACCCTAATGTAAGTCCGAAAAGCTCTCCACGACTAGGATCACCGTATATCTCATCGCCACGACGTGACATGTAACCATCTCGCGATATCCTGCCAAAGCCTCCTTTCCAGACGTTGGACACAGAAGGAGGTAGAAGACTTTCAAACCCACGCTCTAAGTCTCCGTTTAATACGTCCACAGAACCTCTATATAACCTGTCCATAGTGGATAAAGCAGGTCCACCTGCGTAGAACAAGACATTCTCTTCCCAAGTAGCATCTCTATTGTATCTATTTTGTTGTATTAATAGACCTGTTAGACGAACACGAGAGGCTACGTCTACACCTGATAGTAGGTTAGCAACCCCCTTGTACCACTCTTCTCCAACTGTTTTTCGCACAATGGTGTCCGCATCGTCTTCATCGTCACCCAAAAACATATTTGCTATCATACTTATAGCTCCGTATAGAGGCAGTCCGTACACACCTGCAAACGCTAACGCAGATAGATGAAACCCCACAACTTGTTTCATAGCTACTGCTCGTTCCTCATTTGTTAAAGTTTTGTCCGTTCTAAGAAGTTCACGTGCAGACATTAGCATAGAAGAATACATACGTAGACCATAACCTTTATACATAAAAGCTACACGAGGTATGCCTTCTCTTGATATCTTTGCGCCTGTCTCCAATGTGGCTCCACCGTTAACTTCCTGTGTTTCACGTAAGGCTGTATCAGTTGCTGCAGCTATCTGTTCTGAAGAGGCTTGTTTAACAACTGCCGATAACTCTTTTATTTTGTTTTTTGGGTCAACTGCTTTTCGTATTGCCAGCTCATAACTAGCCAATAGTAGTGTCTGTCTGTTTATCTTCTCCGCCAAGTTAAACATGTAAGCAGATACCCCCACAACCTTATCAGGTATACTTGTCTCTCGCCCTGACTCTCCTAACCCTAGAGCATCCATTATCCAGTTTTTTGTAAGCTGTCCTCGTCCATCCGCTTCTTGTAGTAATGGCAGATATGCCTCCAGTGCTTGTACTTCTTTAGGGTTCATATCTTGTTTAAACGCCATCCCCTGCCTAAAATTTTTATCAATCGTGTATGTGTCTTTACCAGTATTTGGATCACGTGAGACAGTAACATAACTCATCAAATCTAAATCTAAACCTTTTCTTGAGTTTGTTGTTATTCGTCCTGCTTTCATTATAGCTCCAAATGCGTTGCCATAACCGTACCTAGCTCCAAGCATTGGGTAAGCGAATAAAGGTATTTGAGATAAGTTAACCAGTGCAGATGAAGCGTTTATTCCTATAGTGTATAAAAAAGCTCCTTGGTTTAAATTCTTAAACACGGGTTCCATGTTTTTGTTAGATGCCCCCTCCAGCGCAAAGTTCATACGATCTTTTACATCTTTTATCACTCGGTCTAAAGACGGCATCTGGTCTACAACTCCAAAAAGATTTCGTAAGTTTCTTTCTGCTTTTTGTCTATTTTTTGGTATGGCGTAGAACTCTTTTCTAAGAGAATCTAACTCTCCTGATAACGTTCTTAGTTCTTTACCCACAGATAATCGTGCAGCTTGTCGTCCTAACGTAAAACCTTTTTCTTTAAATGCAGCGAGTGAGTCGGGGTTGAACCCTTCTCTATTTTGTCGTTTGCTTATGGATTTAGCTAAAGATGTTTCTGGTAGAGTTGTTAAGAATAGTTTTACTACTTCTTTCTTAAAAGCGTCTTTTTCTTTTTTGTTGGTGATACCCTTATCTAGAGTTTCTAGTATATTATTTACAAACCCTGTGGGAGGTTTTTGTATAAAATCACTCACCATATCGCCAGATTTTTTAAACTCAACCGAATTTGAATCTATGGTGGGGTCAGCCATAAGTTCTTTTGATAATCTTTTTGCCGCCCTCTCTGTCTTTACTGCAACCACCACAAGATTGTCATCAGGTTTTTGTGGGTCAAGCCTACTAAATCTTATTAGATAGTCTCCCTCTCTGACTAACGGAAAGTATACGTTTAGAGTTTTTTCGTTAAATATTTTATCAAACACATCTTTCTTTAACGCCTTTGCTTCTGGTGAGTTTGCTCCTAGATTTTCATCAACCTGCTTATTTATTACTCGTTGCACATCCTTGAACTCGTTCTTGTAATGATCGCGCATGGCTCTGAACACTCTTTTTCCAGGCGCACCTAAATTTTTCCATTTGTTTTTATTGTCTTTCCATACTTGAACTAAGGTCTTAGTCTTACCATTTGTTAGCTCTACATTTATATCATTTCCTTGGTCATCTTTATAATCAGACTCTACTCCACCGTCAGGGTCAACTTGATGTATCGTAGCTCCATAATCTAAATTATATATTATGTCGTCGAGCAGATCTCTTTGCTGCTTGTTTTTAAAGAATGGTTTTATTTGTTTAAATACGTCATCAAATCGCCTACCTGCTTTTTCTGTTTCACCTCTAAGTGTTTGCACCGTTCTGTTAATCTTTCTAAAAGTACCTGTCTTATCTTCCCCCATGCCCTTTCGTACAACAGCCTCTCCTATCTCTGTAGCTGTAACTAAGTCCCCTAGACTGAGTAGTATGTCCTTGGCTATACCTGAGAATCCTGGGTCTCCTAAAGCCTCATTCACGTCATCTAAAAACTTCTCCTTGTCTTTATCTCCCATATACGTCTTGGTTTTTTCTTTCTTACCAAGATTAGAAAGTATTTTAGATATAGACTCTGGCCCCATGCCAAGTTTACCAGCGTCTCTATACTCAGGTGCAGGAGCTAACAGGCTCTCTACTATGTCACTTGTTACGGTAGCAACGTCTATGTTTTTTTGCGGCAAGCCCACGAGCCGTCTTATAAAGTTACCAATGCTGTTAGCAAGACGTTGAAAGGCTGTTATCTTCTCTCCTTTTATATTTAATCTGGCTAACTTTTGTTGAAACTGTGGATTGGTAAAAGCCTCTGCTACAAACTCATCTAAGTTTTCTGTTCCAAAATATGTGTCTAATTTATCTTTTACATTGTCGTATATAAATTGTATTTGCTTTGTTAAAGGATTGGACGGATTTGCAATCGCTGCAGATGTTTGGGCATGTGTCATCTCATGTAGTAACACGTGAGGAGTCATACCTCTTTCCGCATCTAGTTCTATGGTGTTAGTTTGTGGATCAAAAGCTCCAGCTCGTCTTCTCCCATCTACCATTATCTGAGGGGATAATACTACCTTTGTATCCTTCACATTTTCAGCTAACTTTTTAGATATTTTTTGAACCACACTATTGTCAGAGGTTGTAGATAAATCCTCTAATGCTTCTTGCAACTTGCCCTCTTCTATTAGATTTTTTGTGCTGTCCATCAAAGGCACGTCCATATCTATAACAGCCTCAATATCTAGAGCCTTTTTCTTCATACCTTTCTTTACTAAAATAGCGTGAAGAGCCTCTGCCCTCTCTCTTTTCCCTTTTAACTCTTTTGCGACTTCCGATAGCCTTGTTTGCTCCTCTCGTTGTATCATCCGCACATCGCCACGTTGCGTACTCATCATGAACCTATTTAGGTCTAGACCGTCCATTTCCAACGCAGGGAGGGACACAGGTTGCAGACCCGTGCCTTCTTTTGCTGCTCTTTCTGCGGCTTCTTTTATATCTTTTGCTTCTAACTCTTCTTGTGTAGCCTTCTCTTGCGCTTCTCTAGCCTGCACTTTTGTGGCTTCAGTTAGTTCTGCTTGTTTCTTTGTTCTTAACTTACCTAGTTGTCCTCTAGTGCCTACTGCTTTATCTTTACCGTAATACGCTACCCTGTTCCTAAACCAACTTTGCCCTGCAGGAGATAGATTATTGTTTACCCAGTTGGATACCATAGTGGCAGCTTCTGACCCTGAGTTATTTACCGTTTTAAACTTTCCGTCTGGCTTTTTAACTTTTATCTTATCGCCTTGAAAGTACACTCGTGAAGGGTCTACTTCTTTTACTGCACCCTTCTTCACTATGGGTTTACCCTCCTCATCTAGTTTTGGTTTTAACTTTCCTGTCTCTTTATCAACAACCATCTGAGGCTTATCTATTTTTTCCTCAAACGTTTTTATTCTATCTTTTTCAGGTTGAGTTAGTATGTATGCAGCTTCATCCAACACATCTTCCACCACAGGATCTTTACTTAGAGTTTGAGCCACAAAAAATTCAGTATCGAACTTGTCTTTTAGAATGTTTTCTTTTGTAGGGCGTTCAGGTCTAGCTTCAACTAACTCTAGTATTTTATTTTTATCTTTCAAAGGTAGGCTAGGAGCGTCGTATTTTGACTTCTTTGAAGTTCTAGCGACTTCATCAGTGCCTTCTCTAGTCCCTACTGTAAATCGTGTAAGGTTGTTGTATTGTTGCAGTTCTTCAGAACTTTGTTTGCCTACAACGTTACCTTTGTCATCTTTAATATCAGCAAGATAGTACTCATCATATACATTTTGATTGTAGGTTGACTCGGCTCTTGTATTTGCTTCTTCATTATTTGTAGAGTTTTTACCTTTTATAGGAGCAGTTGACTTCTGTTTTACCATCTTCCCAGGTATTCTAACCCTTGGCTTCTCCTGCTTCTCACCACTATATACCGCATCGAACCCAGCCACGGCTTCCTGTGTCTCTGTCTCCTCTGTTTTTTTCTCTTCTGTTTTTAATGCAACGTCTTCTGGTTCTTTTCTTCCAGTATCAGTTGCAGTAGTTGTTCCAGTAATACCCACTCTAGTGGATGTAGCATCTGTAATTCCTTTGGTATCGGTAAGTCCTGCTTCTGTTCGTTCGCCTTGTGTATTAACTGCAGTGCCTTCTCCATCTCTTGTGTCGTCAGTCTCTGTATCATCTCCAGCTCTCCTGCGTTTACGCCCTTCAACAAATTGTATTATCGCCTCAACTGCGCCACCTACGCCCCCACCGTATAGACCTGCCTCCGTAACGCCTTCTGATATAACTTGTTCTGGATTATACCCCTGCTCAATCATGTTTTGCAATGAGGCAGCAAGTGCTTCTTGTGCGCCTTCTGCAGTGGTTGCTATGCCCAGATCTATCGCCTTATCCGCAAAACCATCTTTTATCTTGTCAGGAACTCTTTTTAATATACGTCCTACAGGACCTGCTAGAGGTATTAATTCAGTTAATCCTGCACCTACACCTTTTAACGCTGCTATATTACGCTCTTCTTGCGTAGCGTCTGCGGCTCTGGCACGTTCGCTAGCCTCTCCTGCTCCTGCTCCAGCGGCTAAAGCTCCAGCGGCTAAAGGATTGACAAGAGCCGTGCCTAATATACCTCCAAAAGAACCTAAAGCCTCTGAGAATTTTATTGGGGCTTCAGCTAGTTGAAATTCGTCGTCTTCTAGTCTTGCTTGTACATTTGGCGCAGGTGCTAATAAGTCTCGTATACCTTCACCCCCACGTTTAATTACATCACGCACAGGGGCCTCTACAGATTCAGGAAGCACCGTCGCTCCTCCAAGAAGACCTGTTTCAAATATACCTGCTAAACCTCTTGCACCTGCTTTAGGTATCTCTGTTAGATATTGACTAAGTCGTACGGGTTTTTTTCGTTGCCTCTCTCTTGCTTCAGCAACTACGGAAGCTGTTTCTTGTTCATCTAAATACTTTCTAACAAGTTCCGCTGGAGTAGCCCCGTCAGGTCCTTCCACCCTTATAGGTGTGCCATCATCTCTGTATATTTCATAGGTGGGCATCTGTCCCTCCCTATGGGCCTTGAACTACGTTTGCTTTGTTTTGAAACCCTTGAGGCACACCAGAGCCGCCCGTAGTTAAAGAGGGTAGTCCTTTTATACTACCTCGTAATATTTGATCTATAGTCTCTATCTCAGCTATTTGCATTTTTGTTTGTTGTTTTATACCTGCCTCTATGATTCTTTCTGCGGCTCGTATCTTAGCCTTCAGTGCGTTTATAGTATCTGTATCGGGACTATCTTTAGTCTGCAACTCTATTAACTTATTTTTATCCCCTTCTAATCTTAACGCAACAGTAGACGTATTCGCTTTATCTCTAATTTGCCTTATTTGATTCACATAATCTTCTTTTAATGCCATTAATTTAGCATCGTTCATACCCTGTGCTTTCAACGCATTAAACTTTTTGGCAGCTTTTACTTTTTCTTCTTCAATCTCCAAGGTTAAGACATCATTAAAGTTATCTATAACTCGTTGACTAAATTGAACATAAGCCCTAGCCACGTTTCCTCCACCTAACCCTCTACCTGTGGCAGGTGCAGACAATACTGTTAATAGTCTTTCAAACCACTCATTGTAAGTGTTTTTCTTTCTTGTTCTTTCTTTTGGTGTGTCAGTAGGATTAAGATCTTCAGGTGGGTTTTCTAATTTTTCTTGCAAGTCCTCTTCAGCAGGTGGAATAATATTTTGGTTAGGCATATTAGGCATCATTGAGGGGTCAGCTCCCATCTCACTTCTATCTTTAGCTACTGGAGGTTCATATTTACCTAGCTGTGTGGTTGGAATGTTAAAATTGTCTGTGCCTTTTACGAATCCAGACTCGTCTGTTGTTATCGTAGATTCCATAGGTGTTATACCAGACCGCTCTGCTATGTCTGTAAATGCGTCCTCTTTTAGCTTTTTTAAGTTAGGTTGCATGATGCCCCCAAGCCCAGGAGCAAGAAACCTTTTCTTTCTCTCCTCCTCTTCTCTTTCATTTTCCATGTCTATGGCTTTACCATCAAAATACCCAACAATACCCCCATCTGCCATAGCCATCTTCCGTTGTACAGGCGCACCTGCTAAACCCATACTAGCCACTTTATTAAGATTTTTTTGTTTTCTAGCCTGATTTACTTGAAATACTTTTCCTATACCTTCGGCAAGCTCCTGCACTGCCATGCCCTGTAACGCTTGGTCAGTTTGACCTGTTATTGTGTTCTCATTAGGTACAAGTTGGCGTTGTAACTCGTTAGCAGCGTCTAGTTTTTCATTCAATACTTTTTCTGCAGCTATGGCATCTAGTGTTTTCCCTGTAATCTTAGCACGTTGCATCGCTTGTTCTGGGTTTGCCCTAAACACTTGCATCTTGTCGTCTAGGTTAGATAGTAAAGAGTTTATACCCATACTCATGATATTACCTTCTCAATAAAATCTGCTGCGTTTGATGACGGATTAGGCTTGTCACCTGTCCCAAAAATACTTGCTAGCAACGCCATAGTATCTCCAGAATCTGCTCTTAACTGTTCTAGAAATGTAGGTTGAGCGTATGTTACAGATTGTGTAGCTAACGGTAGCCCCTGCAGTAATGACTGCATGTACTGCACTTGCTTGTATGGGAAGTCACGTTCTTCTATAAACTGCTCTCTATCTGCTAATACACCTTCAGACTCTATACCCCTCTGTATCGCACCTGCATCTAACTGGTCTCCTAAAGCTGCAAGTCCATATTTATTCACATCTTCCTGCACTCCTCTAGACCTGTCTTGTTCTACATTAAATTGTTTCATAGCCTGACTAAATGCGTCTGAATACCCTTTACCTGTTATGGCGGATAAATTTTGTTGTAGGTTTCTATCTCTTTCGGCATCTATTATAGCTTGTCTACCTCCCCCAAACGCTCCTGCTTTTGTGAGTCTTGATCGGTCAGCAAGAGCAGATATGTCTGATTGCCGTCGTGCTTCAGCTATTTGTGGTGCAAGCGCAGCATCCAAAAAAGGGTTCATATATTGTGTAGCGATGCCCCCTGTAAATGTTTGAGGAGTAAACGACCCCATTTGATCTGTAGGTATATTAAGACCTGCAAGTCCTTGAAAACCTTTGTCTTGTAAATCAGAAGTTCCCGCTGTAAGAGGACCCATATATGCTTGATAAGGTTCACTTGCAATGCCTGCGCCTCTGCCTAACATCTCCGTTACATAAGGCCCTATGTATGAAGATAGAGAAGACTCTTTAGCTAAAGGCTGAGAGGTTAGCCCGCCTACATTAGCTATTGCTGGATCTGTTGCCATTATACCCTCCTATGTCGGTAAGAAGTCTTCGGGGTCAATCTCAGGAGCTTGTTTCTTCGTACCTGTCCTTGCCACTCTAACTTCATCCATCATTTCCTCTAAAACTTTTGCACCTGCATCAGAATTACCATTGCCTAGATGACTAACCACATCTGCAGGAATTACAAATTCACCATCACTTAACGCTGCTGGTTGTTCTTCGTCTATCATGGCAGGGACTTCATCAGCCATACCATCAGTGTCTCCGTCTAAATACTTAGGTTTACTTCTTGCCGTCGCTATACCACCTTCTGCCATAAATGTTGTTGCTGGGCGTTCTTGGGCAGGATTAGCCAGATTCACAGACTGTAGTCCCTTTGCTTCTGTAGCCGCTGCCGCCATTGCTGTTTCTCTATCCGCATCAGGTACAAATTGCATATCGGAAAAATATCGTTGTCCACCACTCCCAGGTCTTCGGGCGGGATCAAACGTTCCAGGAACTCGTGATCTAACAGCTCTATACCTAGGTATCTCTCCTTGGTAGCCTGTTACAGGTTGACTGTTAGGAAATAACCCAAACGCACTTCCTGCTAGTCCTGCCAACCCTGCTACCTTATTGTAATCAAACTCAGATGCTCCTGTCGTTGGGTTTTTTGTATATAATAAACTACTTAAGATACCCCCAGTATCGGGATTTATACCTGCGCCTGACCCCCCGTCACTGACTTCTAGGTAAGAAGAACCTGTTGAGGGAGGTTTAAACGCACCTGTTATCTTTTCAAACCATGTAGACATTACGCTACGCCTCTTAATATGTTTAATATTTCATCTGTTGTTCGCTCATACGGAGTGGTTCTAGTCATTCTAGCATCATTATTGAAATTATCAAATACATCTCTCTCAGTAGTAAAGTTTTTATATGGGCTAGTAAACAACTTTTCTTGTTCTGGGGTAGCAAAAATACTGTCAAAATCGTATAAATAGCCAATATCTGCCACTTCTGGTGGGTCTAACGTAACTTGTCTTGCACCCGCAAGTTGTGCAATCCCTTGGTCAGGGGCTACAGGAGTGTCAAGAGAAGGTGTTGTGGTAGTAGTGGTGGTAGTGGTGGTGGTAGGCGTGACAGTAGTAGTGGGTTCTGTAGTAATATCTGTAGTGGTATCTGTGGCCGTTTCAAGAGAAGCCACAGCATCTGTAACCACATCTACATCTGAGTCAGTAACAAAGTTTTTGGGTTTATTTAGTATTTCAGCCACTACTTCTGCAGATACGTCTACTTCAGGTTCTGCGTCTACCTGACCCGTATCCAACACGTCAACAGATGTTGTAGGGACTGTAGGTTTTTTATCTATATTATCAGCAACCTCTGCTACATCTGTTGTGTCCGCGGAACTCGTATTACCTCCAAATATATGGCTGTCTATCTTTTTTCCACCAGACTTATGTTGAGATAGTATTTCATCCCCCCAAGAAGGATTAGCAGCGTCAGGGTTCCAGTAGTGCGTGGCTCCTTCTGTAGGGTCTTTTATTTTACCACTTAATATGTCATTTGTTAATTTCTCTGCTCTTTTGTACTCAGGACTGCTTTTGCTCTTTTTGTGAAGTGTGTTACCGCCTTGGTCTAGACTATTATATGTAGAAAACTGATATGGAGCTTCTACAACATTTTTTAAAGAGTCACCAAAATTACCGTCTTTAAATCTGTTTAATATAGTATGAGCTACCGCTGCCTGTCCGTCGTCAGACTCTCCTGCAGCTTCTCCTATTATGGTACGTATCCAAGCCTCTTTATCGGCAGGAGATATATCTTTACTGACTAAATCAGCAGTTGCTGTAATAGACGACCCAGTACCCCCTGCAACCATTGCCGAAAGTCCTTCAGCCGCTGCTCCTTCTGTAGGGTCTGTCCCTAAAAACTTTGTACCAAGATTGGCTAATTTCTTCTCGTTATATTCTGTGGTAAACTCTGTTCCTGCTCCTCCGATTACCTTAGAAAAAGCAGATGGGATTTTCCCCGCAGCATCTTTAATTCCTGAAGTGATTGCAAGCTTACCGAATACTGCGTCTGCTACACCCCCAACGGTTCCTGCTATCTTTGCGTAACCTTGAGCCGAATCTTGTAGCTGTTCATAGGCTTTAGATTCGTCCCCACCATTTTTTTCTACCAGTAATTTATATGCGTCTGTCTTTTGGAGTTCTCCGCTAGCACGAGCCTTTTTTATCTTATCTTCTATTTCTTGAGCAGCGTCTTCATACGCTGATGTACCACTTAGTCCTAGCGATGCCGCTCCTCCGATTATAGGATTTATAGCTATGAGAGCAACATCTGATAATATGTCAGGTAAATCTTGAGCAGCACTCATAAATGTGGCAAGAGGATCTCCAAATCCAAAAGGTCTACCCGCAACATCTTTTGCCTCTCCTCTAAGAACTTGTTCCAACGTGGTATCAGGGGCAGGAGCAGCTAACTTCTGCCGCTCTGTCATTTCTTCACTTATGCCCTCCTTCATATTTTCAGATTCACCCATTAAATAGGTTTTAATTGGGTCTGACATATTTTTAAAATATGTTCTTTGAGCAAACTTAGTTTTATCTATGGGATTAACATCATACCCCGTTAAACCTTCTACAACATCAGTAGCGGCAAGTGCTAGAGACAGCGGACCAGACCCTGTAACTCCATAGCTTCTATCTAAAAATTCTGCAAACTCATCTAGCCCTCTGCCTGTACCTCCCGCAGATAGAGCTAACTCTTCCAAAGCTCCTGAAGAAAAATTTAACCCGAAATCGGTAGCTAGTTGTTTGTATGGTGCTAAAAGAGCTTGTTTTCTTAATGCAGCTGCATCTGCTTTTTCATCTCCTTTTCCTAATATACCTGCTAACTGACTCTGATAATCTTCATCTGTTACTTCAGGCCCTATACCTGCTCCTGTAGGACCTTTGAAAGTTTTTGGGTCATCTAGTATTTCTTGTTCTGACAGAGATTTACTTGTAGTACTTACTCTTTTTTCATAGTCGTCCATAAGTTTAGCTATATCTGACGGTTTACCCAGATCTATACCTGTAGAATTTAAAAACTTCTGTCGTTCCTCTTCTGATATAAACGGTGCTTGTAAGTTTTGTGGTGAATAAGGTAAGTCGCTCTCTGTAACGCTTGTATCTGGTTTGTCTCTAAACTTATCTAATGTCTCCGCATCAGGTAGCACTGCTTCAGTCAAGAACTCTCCTGTATCCATAGGCAGTTCTTCTACAGGGTCTATAAAGTCCTTAACTTTTGTTTTTACAAGATCTCGTAGGTCAGCTGTGGCTGTATTGCCTAGCTCTTGATTTATGGCATCGTAGACATTCTCACCCTTTGCACCTGCGACCAACGCTGTAGAAACAAGTTTGGATACATCTCCAAGAGCTTCAGGAGTTAAATCTTCTCCTTTTGCCAGCACAGGATTGATGATTGTGTCTGATATGGCAGATATAGATGCAGCCTTTACACCGTCTTCGCCCATAATCTCTGCTGATATACCCGTTTTTAAAGACTTGTCTAACGATTTACCCAGATCAGTAGAAGTGTCTATGCCCAAAGAGTCTACTATAGTGTTTGTTGTATTAGAGACAATCTGAGAGCCTTTTAGTCCTGCATCAAAAACAGCAGCACCTATGTCACCACCGTTTGTTACTACATTCACACCTGTATCAGCCACAAAGTTAGCCATAGTAGAACCTATTTGGTCAGTCAAAGCTGCTGAAGCTACCTCACCTACAGCATCTGCTACTCCTGCGGTCACGGTTTGTATAGCAATATTTTTAAATACATCTTCAGGATCAGCCCCATTATCTATATCCTTTGCACCGTTTATAATAGGGACAGCCCATGAGTTACCTGTTGCCACCGCTGCTACATTTACAACAGTTCTTACCTCGTCACTTCTCAATATAGCTTCGCCTACAGGACGTAACGCATCAGCAGCTGCATCCGCAACAGGTCTAATTGCATCACCAATTCTATCCCCTACTTCTTGTATAAAATTTACCATTACGCAGCCTTCATAAGAGGTTCTTTTCCAAACTTAATAAACATAGCATGCCCATCTATATTTTCTAACTCTACAACCTCTAACTTTGTATCTTTTTCTTCCAGTTTTTTCTTTAACACACGTAACCCTGGTAGTAATTTTTCATTCCTTATCTGTGCGCTAGCGAAAGCAACCCCCTTTTTTTGCAAAAAGGCTACATACCTATACATATTATCTAAAACATTACGTCCCACGTCCATGTTATACAGCCTAATATACATGTTATTTTTTTCAGGGGTAAACGCACCTACAAATATGCTATTGCCTATCTGCACAGTTTGCACATTTTTACCTTCTATCTCTTTAAGAATCGTAGCCACAGCTTGTTGCATAGTGATGTTTTCTGGTATTTGCCCTGAACTCTTAAGATTAACTATAGAACCAAACAACACTTGGTTGTAACTTAGTTTTTCTTTCTTGCTGTCTTTTAGCTCCATTACGTTACCTCTAGCAAACTAGCTACTACGTGCAGTCTGTTAGCCGTTGCTGCTGTTACCTTTAATATCTCTGAAGCATCTACAACGAGGGGTGCAGACAGCAGTTCTACCGTGGCATTAGCACTTACAGCCTTTACTTTATAAAGACTAAACACATCCGACCCACTTGTTAGGGTCAATGTTATAGTATCAGCGTTACCTGAGTCTTCAGATACTAATATAGATTTTACAATGGCTGTGGTGCTTGCAGGGCATGTATACAGCGTGGTTATGCTTGTGCTTGATAGGTCTACTTTTGCATTTTTAAATGTGTTTGCCATTATCCTAGGAACCACGATTGAGCATCGACTTCGCTTTTTAAATCAGTCTTTCTAAACTGCTCGTCAACCTGATTAAAATACAAACGCAACGCATCGTTTAACTTCATAGCCTCTTCTTTACTATACTCCGTGCTAGGTAAGGGCAGAGGAGGTGATCTAAACTGAACATCTATTCCTTTGGATGTAGGCACTATCGTCTCCCATCAGGACGCATGTCGAGTCGGGTAGCTCCCAACTGCCATTGTACGCCTGTTCTAGCTGATTGTATCTTTAAGTTTAGCTGTCGTCCTCTAACACGTATGTCAGCGCGGTCTGTAAAAGCCTCCACAGGTGTTGTAGCAGAACGTGTTACGGTAGCATCACTGTTTCCGCCCTCAGAAGGAGTGGACTTTATACCTGAACCTGAAGATTCTAGGGGGTCAAGTGTTAAGGTGACAGACGGATTATCCACTGTAGACCCATCAAAAGTCACATCAGGTAACACACGGTCTACTAAAAAGAACCTATGCCCATCATCAAGATCAAAGTCTGCAGAGGTTATAAACGCAGTTATCGCTGCAGGTGTGCCTGTGACGTTGTCATCTAGCCCCTGTTCATGCTCTACTAAATTACTTGAGGTGGTAGCCGCTAACGGATGGTCTCTAGCACCTGACTCTACCCATGCTGTCCGTGTTAAGTTGCCAAAATACCACACGTTTTCAGAGTAATTATATATGATGTATCTATCTGGCACAGTAGAGCTAGCAGAACAGTAAAACCACCATATCTCGTTAAACGACTCGTTTGTCCCTGCAAATACTTGATCTGTCTGATCGCTGTTAAAATCATTAAATACATACCTACGTAGGTTACAGGGCAGAGTTTCAGTTCTACCGTCATATTTGTAAAACTTATCTGTACCCATCCAGTAAGCTACACCGTTTGCGTACGCCACAGCATTTTTAGAGGCTATGGATATGTTCTCTCCAACCAACGTAGCCCCCCACACCACGGGCGCACCTACATACTGTAAGCTGTATAACGCGGCATCTGTCCAAATTAACACAGCCTGACGTGAGTTTGCCCCTGCAACAATCTCAGAACCTTGCGAAAGACGTAAACTACCTGCTTGGTTTGTTGCTGCAGGTGTCCAGTCCACTAAGCTTTCTTGGTCAGACCATCTAATCAACAAGGGATCTATGTCAGAACTTCCTACTGGGTTAACCCCCAAGCAGAAAACGAAACGACTCACGTCGGACACCACTACATTGTTGTGTGTGGTAGGCACACCTGATGCACCTGCCAGTCCTGTTACAGCTACGGCTCTAGTAGAAACGTTATTTGTAGCGTCCCACACGTACAAAGCACTACCCCTAAATCCTATTATAAGATCCTCTCCAAAGTTCTGTTGATGCCATAAACGAATACCAAATGTAGTTGTACCACTATTGTTCCATGTTGTACCTGACTCGTTCCATGCACCTCCGCCCCAGCCTGTGATGGGAGTCTGGCCTTCTTTACCTATATTTTCTTGGTATTGCACCACTTCATCCGCTCCAGATGTACCATTACCTGAGTCACTACCCGTAGCTGTGGCTGTAGCTGTAAACGTATATACATTTGCTGATGTGACAGCTGTGACTATATGTTCTGTATTCAGCACTGTCGCTGTTATATTACCTCCCAGAGTTACAAACCCTGAGAAAGTAACGAAGTCTCCTACACCTACACCATGTCCATTGTCCGTCACAGTTATTGTGGTAGATCCGTTTGATGCCGATAAGGTGGCCGCGTTCGTTGTGGTCTTACGTAGAGGAGTTACATCATAGTACGCCCCACCTTGTTCTATATAAAACTTTTTATGTGTACCAACACCCACCAAAGGTATGCTACCAAGAGTTGTCCAAGCACGTAGAGATCGTGCTGTTCCTATAAACGTGTTAGTAGATATACGTGTCCATCCTCCTATTTTTTCAGGGCTACCTTGACGAAAACGTATCTTATCACAGTCAAACCATCCACCCTCGTTAGCATAACGAGTATTTTCACGATCTACACCAGATTTAAATACTAACTTCTTTAGAGGCATTGTCTTACATCAACTCAAAATGTGGTCCATCTATGAACGGGCGACGACCTTGAGATCTACGTAGGTCTATGTAGGCGTTCATAGCTTCTTCTGCTGTACCTTCCCAATCACGGAAATCGTCTATGTGCCATGCCGCACCCCACCTAATTTTAACGCCTTCTCGCACGGCTGCTTCTTTCATTGCATCGGCTATGTCATCGTACAGGTTCAACTCCCAGCTCGCCCGTCCAGAAACATACGCCATTAAATCAACGGCATCTCCTGTAAGGTGTTTTGACTTATGTGTTTGCGATGCTCCACGAGCTACAAGGTCAGCCTGTTCTGCTTCCGTCCTTAAACCACAGATCACTCCGAAATCGACGTTACTCACCGTAATGGCATGCGTAACAACTGAGTGCATTTCATTCTTTACTCCGTCTAATCGTCCTAAACTTCTTTGTGATAATTTAAACGCCATTTTGTTTCCCCTTTGTGTCTGTTTTAAACGCCTTATCTACACTGCGCATTCCCGCAATTCCTAGCATTCCGAGCAATAACGGCATCATTACACTCATATCCGCTTGTGGTATTATTATACCAAATCCTGCACAGATTGGCGATACGAGGTAATTTATAGCGAGGGACAGCCCGCAGATCCAGCCAATCAAGGGTCGCCACGACGACTGAAACCAATTTCCCTTGGCTTCCTCCTGATTTACTTTAATTTGCGCGAGTGCCAGCTCCTTCGCATGTTTTTCGCCCATAGTAGCTATCTCGTGTGCCAAGGCAGCTTTTTGATCTTTATCTTCTACAAACTTGTCTAGCAACCCTGTGACAGGTCCTACAAGCGAGGTTAATAAACTCATTTTACTTCTCCTTTATCTGCTCTCTTTGCAAGCTGGTTAAACCCGATGAAAGAGGCCAAAACGCCCATGTTAGATAATACCCAAATTTCAGCGATGCCTGAGAGGTGGTCAATTCTTTCTATAGGAACAAGGGGTGTCATTAGCACTATAATAAAAGCTGTTACTGTAAGTGCTGAAAACCACACAAGGTAACGTTGTTGGTCTTCTTTCTTATCTCTATTCTCTAAAAGCACCATGCGTTCTTTGATAGCCATCTCTTTATCGGTTACCATACCATCACCATTAGTGTCGGCTTTCTCCCAGACTGAACCTTTTTCTAATGTTTTCTGCGCCATTTTACCTCTTAAAACTATCGTTTAATGAATCTACCACACTATCTATATTTGGTTCTTTACCGTTTGGATCGTATTTACACCTAAACTCAACAGGACACTCGCCTTCTACAACTAAACTATAAGTATTATTGGCTCCTCTGTATAGACAAACTTGTTGACCATTCTTAGCTTTCACTCTTTTGTATCTCCTGCATGTAACATACTTTGGGTCTTCTCTAATGCCTTTTCTTTTTTCTTGATCCCACGTCCAATCGCTAAATTTTTTTAAAAAACACGTATAACAGTTCTTTATATTGTCCGATTTAGCTAGATATATTGTGTCTCCCTCTACACATAACCATTCAAATGTCTCCTGACCGCCTTGTTTACGTACACAATTACCCGAACCACCCTCTGTCGATACCCATAAGGGAGTAGACGAAAAGACCAAGAAGACCGATGCCAACACTAAGGACGACAGTAATCGCCACGATACCAATAACTTTTTCTCTAAATATCTTTTTATCATATATCTCTTGTTGCCTTCGCTTACGTATTTGGCCTTCCATTCTTAGTAATTCATCCCATGCCGCTGTTCCGTGTGTAAACTTAATAAACTGTTGTAACTCGTATCTCTGCTCTTCCAACCTTTTCTTTGCCGTAAACGCTTCGATTGCCTCTTGTTCTATAGTACCACCACTAAACACTTTACGAAACATAGTTGGGTTCTTAGCAGAATTATGCGCTGCATCCACATCACTAACAGCACCCATCCATCTAGACAAGTCCTGTGACATAGATTCCAAATCACGCCCTGCTTGAAAAGCTCTTTTTATACCATTAAATGCCGTGCTGGCTGTGGCTACAGCAGCGGATATAGTTACAGGATCAAACATTTAGAGAACCCCGCTAAAAATTACCCCTAAAGTAGCTGTGGTGTATATACCAAAAGCCCATATAACAAGGTGTTCTAAACGTCTAACCCTTGCCTCTATAGATCGCATTTGTTGCTGTAAAACAGCTAGTTCAGTAAGTATGTTTGTTATATCTGCCTTTGTCATAATCAACCTGGTCTTAACTGCACTGCTAAATAAGTAAATTGATTGCCTGCAATCGTAGCTCCTGCTGGCAGTAAAGTGGCAAAAACATCAAATGTGCCACCATCGCCATCTCTCATACTTAATGTCTGACCTGATCCACCAATAGTTACTGTAAAATCGCCCCCTCCCGTTGATGTTGTTCTACCAGAAATAAACGTGGGGTAAGTGCTTGCCGTGAAACTTGTAGTTGTTCCAGTCGATATTGCAGAAGATGAGTTTTGTATGAAGTCATTTTTTAACGATATTGCAGGAGTTGTACCCCCTGAAGAAACAATAGGATCAGTGCCTGATACAGAGGTAACCCCCGACGAGGTTGCTTTTGAATCTAGCTGTGTTTGAATATTGCTAGTAACACCATCTGTGTGATTAAGTTCAGCTGTGGTTGCCGTAACACCGTCCATAATGTTTAGTTCTGCTGTGGTTGCCGTCACACCATCTAGGATGTTTAGTTCTGCCGTGGTCGCTGTCACACCGTCCATGATGTTTAATTCAGAAGCCGTTGCCGTCACACCATCTAGGATGTTTAACTCTGCTGCTGTGGATGTGATATTTGTGCCACCTATATCTAGGGTTGTAGCACTAACTTCTCCTGCTACTGTAACAACACCGTTTGCTACTGTCACTAAATCTGTATCATCGGTGTGTCCTATGTTGGAGCCATTCACCACCACGTTGTCCACTGTTAGTGCAGAGAAAGCTCCTGTACCTGGGGTTGTAGCTCCTACATTTACCCCATCAATCGCACTAGATACAACAAGTAGGGCCGATAAGTCCGTAACCGCAGCCCCTGAACCTGCCCCATCCGCGAATATAATAGCTGCTTTACCTGCTGCAACGCTTACATTAGCTCCTGAACCTTGTGTAAATGTAGCTGTCTGACTTGTGCCGTTTTGCACAAAATATAACTTGTCTGCCGTATTTGGGCTAATTGTTATGGTATTTGTGCCAGAAGGTGACCCCCCTAATACTAATACTTTGAACATACCATCAGATAAAGTTCCCTCTGATGTTGTAAGCGTGTGTGTTGTGCCTGAGAGTGTTATAGCCCCAACACCGTTAGTGAGCCTGTCTATGATGTCAAAGTTTGTGTTTGTGGTTGTACCCCATGTACCAGATTGTTCGCCTGAACCAATCTTTTCAATACCACCGTTAGCTGTATATGTAGAAACCATGCCTTACCTCTATATTTCTGTCCACGTTTGTGAAGCTCCTGTTGATATTTCTGTCCACGTCTGTGACGCTCCTGTGGTTATATTTGTATAATCAGTTGTTATCCCAGGTAGGATTTCACCCCATATTAGTACATCTCCTTGAGAAAGTGTAGTAGAAATTCCAGTTAAGGCTACAACCGCTGATCCTGTTACGCTAGACAGACTGCCAAAGGCTGATGTTGCTGCCACACCTGTTACACTAACAGCACCTGTCGATTCGACTCCGACCGCGCTTATTGCTGTAGTTCCACTTACCCCTGATAAGAATAATGTAACCCCTGGCTGGTCAGCAATCGCTACCTCTGATATGGCATTAAAGCCAAGCATTAGTCAGCGTCCTTGATGGTCAGTGTGCCTTCCTTTACTTGTCGCATTATCTCTGCGTAGTGTCTGTTGTTAGGGTCTTTAGGAACGCTAACTTGAACACCATCAATAGTGGCTTTAACCATTTCTTCATTTTTTGTATATTGTG